>Ga0228710_1004890_pt1 | contig 21029 bp, 7 predicted proteins | sample MedpolnodulmetaG_FD_177995 | JGI IMG/M metagenome (GOLD analysis project Ga0228710, IMG submission 177995) | Root nodule microbial communities from Medicago polymorpha collected in Santa Monica, California, United States - pink nodules | ecosystem: Host-associated > Plants > Roots > Nodule... | reverse complement strand
ACGTAGTGTTTTTCGCTTTTAGCCACCACAAAGAATGAAATTTAACTTTATCTAAAAGCTGAATAATAGGCGTTTCTACATTGTTAAAGATCCTGTTGTTACGTTCTCCCCATATCAGCCACACACAGAGAAGCCAAAGCAGTTGAAGAAACGAGCGGCGTGACTTTGATGAACCTGTATAATGTATGAATTGTGAGAAATGATCAACCAAGTTGAGGGGGTCCACACCAGACACACCAATCCACGCCCTGACATGCTGCCATAACGACCCGAATACATCACAATGGAGAAACAAATGGGGCGCTGACTCCACGTGACCTCTCTACCAAAATAAATTAACAGTGCATTTAACCAAAATAGATTAATAATTCCTTTAAGAGAGATGGTGTGTCAGAAAAATATTATAAGAGAGGTTTTCAAAGAGAGACTGTTCCTTTCCCATATATATAGATATATGAAGATGGAAATTTTAAATTTTTTAATTAATAAATCATTTTTTCATCAGTAGTTGCAATGAACCTTTTAGAGAAGGAGTTTGTGGTAGACCGGTTAAAAATAAAACTGAAACTCAGTCGCAACCCAACGTGAGAGAAAAGATGGAGGAGAAAGGGTTAGCCTTGAATCAAGCAAGGATCTATTTCACAAACTACAAACTGAAACTGACAAACAATTCAGTGCAATTAGACTTGCGTAAGCCTTCGCATAGCCACAACTTGAACATCAAGTTCCAAAATTCCAATCCCAACCTCTAGTTTAAAATAACGTACTTATCAAATAACTTATATATATATGTTATAAGTAATGACATAAAATTTTGTAATGTTCTAGATATTTATACAAATTATATGTATATTTTACTAATTAAGTAAATTTAATTTCTCCTTCAAAAAAAAAAAGTAAATTTTAATTTCTTTTTATGAACGAGATCTGGGTGGTCGCTTATCTCAACTGTGCTTAGGGCCACCATTGATTGATATTTCAGAACAAAAATATTCTTTTAATAAATAAAAAAACACCATCCCTGTTGTCTTTTTTAGATAGACAAACTAACAAATAACCATTAAAATTCACGCACGCAAGTGGAGGGAAAATCTAGTCTAATAACTTTGACATTTTTGCTAGTTGAATTAGGACTTGTGGACTACACATTGCCTTTTTTATTGCGAAAAAAATTATTTATTTTTTTGCGTCAGAAGACTTCGAATATTGAAGTTTTTTATTTAAACCAAAAAAAGTTTTATAGATTCTTACTACTCCAAGTTTTCAGAGGAAGAGAATACAAAGATTCAGTCTCATACATATGAAGTCCAACAGTTATCAACATCTTAATCGTATGAAACTAACTATATTTTATGGTCTTATCAACAATACATCATAAAGAAAAGTTGTTTGGAACACAAAATGTGATCTTTTGGAAAAAATCAGGGACAAAAATTCAAAACAAAATCTTTTGAGGGATAAAAAATCAAAGAAATTGTTTAGAGAGATTAAAATTAAAATTTGATATATTTAGAGCATCAACAACAAATTTGATTAGTCGATTAACTCGTATAAATCGACCTTTGGATCACAAAAAATTGATGTATGTTTGTAGAAAGAATAAAAAAAAGAATCAATCTTTTGTTGCAAATTGACCATTTGGTTAGATCGACCTTTGGATCACAAAAATTGACGTATGTTTGCAGAAAGAAAAAAAATCTATGTTTTGGTTGCAAATAAGCAAACACAATTTTTTTTTTTTTGAGGGAACAAAATCTATTATTTAGCTTTCTCCTGTAATTATGGGCGAAGGTTCATGGGAACTTTGTCCATTGATTTGTAGGCTTACAACTACAAATGAAATTCTGGAAAGTAAAATAGCGAATTGTTCTATCCACATATTCAAAAAAATTGGAATAATATTTTAGACAAATTACCTTGTTTGTAATTAGATTTTAAATGCAACTGAAAAAGTTTGACAACTTGTCATATTGTATGTAAATACACTTCAAATAGTTTTACCTATTATTGAACACTCCAAAAGGAGCTCGAATTATTTGGATCATTTTTGTATTTTTTGTTGTGTGTTGCTAATCGGTGCCCCAGAACACTGATTAAGGAGGCATAAATGAACAGATTCCACTTGTTTTACTTCAATTAAAGTTATAAATAAGTCAATTAATTAAAATAAAAAAAGTTGTATTTTTTTTACCAAAGGAAGTTGTATTTAATACTCCATCAAATTTCCTTTTCCATTACATATTTACATTCCTGTATCCTTTTCATTTCTTAACAATTTTTTTTTCTTCATTTGGATTTTACTCAAACCAATTTTTCTTTCCAAAATTTTTTGTGAATTATTTTTTTCTTTCAAACCAATTCACGGAAAGCCTATGCATAATTAGCAACATATTCAATTAAAATAAAGTCTAAAATAAATTAACAATTCCAAAGATAAAACATAACCAATTAAAATATCAAATACAAAATCATCAAATGTGTAGAAATTTCATGCTTGTATCACAAAATAGAAAATTTAATAGAGTATTGAATGCACATTTTTCTTATTTTAATTAGTTGACTTATTTATCACTTGAATCAAATGTAAAACAAGGGAGATGTGTTCATTTATTGCTCCTTAACCGGTGCCCGGAGGCACCAGATAATATTACCCTTTTGGTTCCCACACATCTAAAGCAACTTTCTCTATCAATGCCTTACAGACATCATCCATCTGAATCAATAATCCATTTCCTTTGACATACATCTTCAACATAAATTCTCAAGTGGGGTAATTCTTTTCGGTGAAGTGATCAAATAAATTGTGTATTTCCTTTTCTGAAGTCATGAAAACAATTATAATTAAGAAGAAGAATTCGCGAACAAGAATTAATCAAACTAGACTTAGGTGTGGCCAAAAGAAATGAGAAGACAGAGCAAGATCCAATAACCAACGATGCGAGCAATAATAGATAGAGAAATGTTAGCAACACATCTTCTAACACACTCTCCTTGATTGATTAATATTCACATGGGACCCACCAAATTTATATGGGACCCACATGATTTGGTGGGTCTCATATGAATATTAACCAATCAAATAAAGTGTGTTGAAAAATGTATGTTAGAATGTGTGTTACTAGCATTCCTCTAATAGATATTGGCACAGATTAAGAAAGAGCAACTACTTGATGCCAAAAAAATGCATAGAAACATAAGATGGATCAGAACATGACGGATGATACCATGTCAAGAATTATGGTTTGATATCTTTTGCTATGTTATTCCTTGTTTAAATAGTGATTACAATAGTTACATGTCTTTTTTTGTTTTTGAAGGGTTTAGGGTTTAGGGTAGATAACATTTATTGGTAATTAAAACTAATAGTTACAGTTAATGAGCATAAATCAATTCATAATTTCATAATTTGTCTTGAACCATTAGAAAGCTAATAAATATAATAAATGAAACCAATCAATTCATCGGAGTGAGACGAAGTAATGTGAGTAGTTTAATCAAAGGAAAATGCTAACCAGTACCTTTAAAAAATTGTTTAAAAAACCAAAAGTAATAACTTTTGCATAAATAATTATGTAATTATTACTTTGAAAAGAATTTGAGTTGTATTTTAAAGACAAAATTTTCTTTTACCATTCTTTAACTAAAAAAGAAAAGAGAAATGATAATTGGATAACAATTTTATGACAACTTTTGAAACAACTCTTTCTCATACTCACATTGTGTTCTTACTTTACGTTTCCCTATCTTTCTCTCTATTGCTATTGTCCCAAAAAAAGAGGGGGAAAATGCCTTAAAAATTGTCTAAAAAAATAGTTCTACAAATATCATTCCTCAAAAGAAAAATTGAAACTCAATTAATAACTGAAATTCAGAATTGGAACTTAAAACAAAAACTATATTTTATTTTTAAAATTTTCAAAACATAAAATCTTTTTTTTTTTTTGACAACAAACTTGAAAACATAAAATCAAAACCACTGAAGTTGGCAGAATATTAAGCCACCAAATATTAAAATTATATTTTAAAGTCTTAATTTCGAACTCAAAATATGGCCTGTTTGTTTGGGATTTCTTTAACCAAAAACTCACTTTTATTATTTTAATAGTGTTTAGTTCATATATTTACAAAAAAATGTTTTGTTAAAAAAAACTTTAAAATAAAAAAGTTATTTCTAATAGCTTTTTCAATCTTTTTTCCTTCTAAAAACATGGAACTTAGATGTAAGAACTTTTTTTTTTTACCGAATATTAATATAATAAACCAACAAAAATTATCTTTAACTTTTTTAAAAAATCTTTAAAATTAAATCTCTAGATTTATTTAGATTAACTAAGGATCCACACTTGTTGATTTACTCATTAGGATTGACTTTCACTTTTGTGTTGACTGTTGGGACTTTTGTGTTGACTGTCGGGTTATATGTTATGTTCGGTCGTTTTTGCACTTTTTTGTTTTTATTAATCTACTTTTTCTTTTTTAAAATAAAATCATTTAAGTCAAAACAAACGTTCAATTTTACATAATTTAAATCTTTCCAAATCAATTTTCGTGCCCCAACCCCAACCAATCACACTTAAGATTACCAATACCATAGTACTCCAAAGTCCAAACTCTTCCATATTCTAGTATCTAGAACAACTCTTCCTTGATCAGAAAATCGAATTTGATAAGACCCTGGCTGCCTTTGAACGAATAAAAGTTGCACCGGTTGAGGCAAATAGATTCATTCATATCGTTATCGAATAACTATAGCCTCCTTCCTTACTAATTAATCACATCTTTAATAATGCAACGGTCATAAGGGATCTATATCCCTTAAATGCAATTGTTATTCTTGTTTTTCTATGTATTTTTCTTTTTATTTTTAAGAAGTCAAATTAACCCACTGAAATGAACAACAAGGATAATCGAACCTAAAAGTGACATGCTTCAAGGCTCCAAACCAATTCCACCATTTTCTTTGTATTTTTCATGGTGTTATTGTTGTACTAAAGAGTGGTACTCTTTAATAAATTGTTGACATTCAAGTGACGAAACTTATGTGATTGAAATATGTTTGAAAAATAGTAATTACAAGACAAATGCATTTGGTTTGGCCTACGTTTTATTATAGGAAGGCTAAGTGTAAAATAAACGAGATTTTGAACCTTTGGACTACATTTTATAGGAAGGCTAAGTGTAAAATAAACTAGATTTTGAACCTCCTGGGTCAACTCCTTAAAATGTTGAAAGATTAATTGTGATTGAGGGAAAGATAATTTGTGATGAAAGGAATCTGAAATTGTCACCAATATAAGGTTCATTAATTCATGTAATAAAATCAAAGTCCATTAATTGATGTAAATATTTTTGGGTTAAATATGTTTTTGATCCATATAAATATGTCTACTTTTCGTTTTAGTATTTTTAAAAATTTCTTCAACTTTTTGTTCCCCAAAAGTTTTCTATCTTCACTTTTGGTTTCTCAAAGTAAACTCATATGTAGAATTCATATTTTTGAATAATCTCTCCCAAAAAAATTAGATTTTTTTAACAAAACACGAATTAAATATCCTTCAGAAAACATGAATTAAATATGAATTTTTATATTTTTAGCGTTTCAAAATTAATATTTAATTTAAGTTTTGTTAAAAAATTCTAATTTTTTATGGAAGAGACTTTTACAATATTTTACACATTTCTACACAATTTCATTAGAAAATACAAAAACTAACTTAAAAATAGCAATTGTGTTCTGTGTCTCAGTCAGCGTTTGTTAAAGATAGACAAATTCTTGATGGATACAAAAATTGACTTACACGCTGACCGAGACTTAGAAAGAATTTGTCTATCTTTAACAAATGCTGACCGAACAGGGATGAAGGTCTATCTATATACTCCCTCACCCCTTAATTACCCCTCTTTTATGCCTATAAGTCATACTCAGCAAATTATAAACACATAATTGACTCAAGAACTCCAGAAAATAACAGAAACTCGGAGTGTTGCACCAACTACCACTCTGACCACCACCAACAACTATCAACCACCAATTTGACCACTGAATCACCATTGCATCCATCCCTAAACGCCAATCTGGCCACTATCGACTACCACTATGATCGTCACCAACCATTAGTGCGACCACCTCTACATCTACCTCATATCACTAATCCGACCACCATCAATCATTGCTCTAATCACAGTCGACCACCTTTCCATCCACATATGAGCACCAATCTAACCACCATTGTTACCACTGCCAACTGCCACTCCAACTAATGTCGATTACTACTCTATCCACTTTCATTCGGTCACGAATCCAACCACCACCGTCTTCCACTTTGATCACCACTGCAACTACCACCACTTTCGACCACTTTTATTAAAATTACTACTAAATAAATACATTATTTTTTTGTTATTGTTTAATTATTTTTAAATAAATAAAAACTTTTTTTTAAAATATTTTGACTTTTAACAGAGGTAGTGTGATTCACAAGTCATAGAAATCAATAGTATTGTCAAAATAATTTTTTCAACTGTTGCTCGACGGTAGCTCGTGACACTTGCAAATCTTTGTTGACAAACTTGTTTATTTTTTTCATAATTTTTTTAGCATTTTTAACTATTTTCATGTTTTAATTTTTTTATATTGGGTGAATTCATATTAAAAAGAACTTTAAAAAGTGAGTGGTTTATCTAAAAAAAGAAAAATTAAAACTCAAGTCTTACCTTCCTACTAAATATATTCTAGTCTCTAGAACAACTCTTTCTTGATCATATCATTACTCATTAAGAAAGAGAATTGAATTTGATAAGCACTTAGTTGCCTTTGAACGAATAAAGTCGCATTGGTTGAACAGTGGTTACTGGAGAAAATATCTCCTCCTTGTTAGAGGTATTAGATTCTTTGATATCATTAATGAAGAACCATGGTCTTCTTACTAATTAACACACGTGTAATAATAAGCTATAAATATGCAGCTGAAATTACGACAAGAACAACAAAACCACAATCAATTTTCCAACAGACCACCTTAGTAGAGTTTGAGAAATGGCATACCAAAACAGGAAGCACAACAATTATGGTTGGGGTCATATACACGAAGTTTACGAACTAGCATATCCCCATCATCATCCTCACCATCAAAAACGTCGTGTTGCCTTATACGAGGAACCCATAGCTGAGGAAGATCGATCTTATTACATAGATGTTCGTCGTGAGACTGAGACTAATCGACAAGGTGCGAGGTTTGGTGATCAAAATGGTACAACTTATGAAAATGTTGACCAAGAGGCTGAGGCTTTTATTCAACATGAGCATAAGAGGATGGCATTAGCCAAACTCATGTCATCAAGGAAGGCTACTTGATTGAACCTTTTCTATCTTATCTAAGTAAGGCCTTTGTGTGTAGCACCATACAATGACTATAGAAGATTAATATTTGTGTCAATTTGATATGGATTTAGATCGTTTTTTAGTAAGGCCTTTCTTGTGTTATCGTTGTACTAAAAAACATTTGTCATTAATAAATCATTGTCATTCAAGTGATTGAAACATGAAATAAGTTAGTTGATGAAACTTAAGTGGTTGAAGTAAGTTGGCAAAACGGTAAAATAAACTAGATTGTGACCCTTATGGGTCAACTCCTTAAAATGTTCATAGATTAAGTGTGATTGAAGTAAAGATAGTTTATGATCCAAGGAATCTGATTTTGTCACCAATATAAAGTCTTAGTATTTGATTGACCATGGTGTTAAAATCATCAAAAATTAAATAAACAAATTGCCACCGCTGCAGAAACCATGGGAAAAATGGTCCAAAAATTTCATTGAACTTGAACATAAGGTAATGATTAATCATACAACAAATAAAATTAAACTATGACTCGGTGCTTCAGTTTTCTGAAGGATTCTGCTGCTTTGCTCGGTTTTTGACCAGTTTTGGTAGGATGTATATTTATTCACTATGAATTACAATGTAATTAGTATGATTTTTCTTCCCATTGAATGTTCATATATATAATACTCTATCTAGGAATCTAAGTTATCGTTGAATGTAATTTCTGTCCCTTAGTTATGAGCGAGCAAATCAGAAAAATCAACTCCCTTGGACTTGTAATAACCCCTTTCTGCATTTGTCAATCTACCTTGGAACATTCTCCACTCCATGCCACACCTCTCCTTAACCTGCCACCAATACCATGCAAATATACACATAACAAAATCAAATTAATTTAAATCACATATAACATTGCTGTAAATAATTTTTACACTACTAATCAACTGTAATCGTCAATCATAAAAATAGTTTATGCTACGAAAGGTTCATAACATACCGCCCGCCATGCCGGTTTCCCAGTCTGTGCTTCTCCCTATCAAGCTCAAAGGAAAACATTTGAGAAGTTAAAATAAGTAACATCAAACATATAACATGATTAGTCTAAGACAAGATAAAAAAAAAATCACCTGATCCCCTAGTGATGGAATACCTTGGTGAACAATCCATTGAGCATCAACTACTCCAATTTTCTCATGTGCAGGCTATATAATATGTGACATATAGTATTAATTCAAAGTTCCACAGCATACCACAATTAAATTATTTAATAAGAGAAATAAACTTGATTACCTCGACGCATTTTCTAAAAGCAAAATCAAGACCCCATCCATGAACAAATTCATTCTGCAAAAACCAATATTGTGTTACAGTCATAATTTATTGGAAGCCATCATAAACAACTAATGGATGATAATATTTTTAAGGACAGTGTAAAGATATTTTACACTGTCAATCAATCATACTCATTAGATTATTAAAACATTTGACTTTATTCATAATTCCTTTTAAAGAGTAAGCAAGGAACCTGAATCATGTGCCACACACAACGCCATGCATCTCGCGAAAAAACAGGAGCCATAATCTCAACAAATGCTGCACAAGGAGGAAGAAGAGGGTATTTACACTTCCCTGGTTTCTCTTGTGCGTGTCTAATAGAAAAACCAAACAAATAAACAGTCAAACACACATAAACTCATTCTTTCACAATCATAACACACACCACAAGAAAATTGTGACTTATCATTGGTTCTTACTTGTGCACTTCACTATCATTTCTTCTCTTTGTCATATTCCAAATCAACCCTTTTTGAGGTTCTAAAGCTGGCTGCGAAATCTCCAAGCCATGCTTCTTCACCAGTTTTATGTATCTGCAGTTGGAATATAATTAGACAACATAATATGAAACTTCCTTAAGTTCGAAGAAAATATAGCTTCCATCGACCTCTTAACAACATAGTTTAAAAACCTTCAACACGGATATTGAAACTTCAATTTAGATAAGTTTAGATAACATGGATATTATAAAAATGAAACAAACAAATTAAAACAAAAACTATGCAATAAAAACTATTAAAATACTAATACTCACTCTTCTGCGTTAAAATGCTCAACCCCAAGGTCTTCATCCCACATGAAAATATACTCATATGATGCAACAATGTCTGGATGCAGAAACCTCTTGGCATACCACCTAAGAGAATAAATAAATTAATAACAGAAAAGTTTGAGTTTGGTAAACAATAGTACTAATGGAAAATGTCGCAATGAAAAATTGTAATCCAAATTCAAATAGAAAGCAAAGGATTTATTTACCACTTGGTTTGTTTGTGAACACTCACATGGATAGCTTTTTTTGACCACTCAAACTCATCCCATTCGGTTGTTCGGCCATCATAATGAAATAGAAGGATTGTGAAGTCCTTTGAAAACTGTTCAAGTGTCATAGTTATTATTTAGTTTAAGGAAACATACACAGGCCTATGCAAAGATAGAGAGAGTGAGAAAGAGGACCTTTTTCACAGCTGCATCAATATTCTTTTTCTGCTGATACCCAACAGTGAAGGTCACAAGGTACTTTGGCTTAGAGGTAAAATCCTACAAGTAACAACTTAATAAAATTCTATATTCATTGAAAAATATATTACCTAGGTTGAAAATGCACATATGTAGTTAGTTAAGAGCCTGTTTGGATTAACTTATTTGAACTTATCTACTGACTAAACACATGCAAGACTGTATGAGAGAGTTTATGGAAATAACTTATGACATGTTTGTAGGCCAATTTCAGCCTATTTTTATAAGTTCTTCGTGATAGCTTATGAAAACAACATATAGCTTATATAAAAACAGTTTGACATTATTTAACCTTTGTTGTAGCAATAACTTACACATAAACACTCATATGATAAACGCTTAATTAACTTGTTTATACTAACCTCGTTGGGAAGACCCCACAATCTTCGCAAGAAGAAGTCCGATTGAGCATTAACAATCCCAGGAGGTAATCTTTCTGCACCTCTAGGATTTGTTGGAACCCAAATCTGCAAACAATCACCAAAGTAAGTGGCAATTTTCTGATTATCATGCAGACTTGTACAGTACAAGTCATATTTTCAAATATTACATAAGATGAGAGTCACGGTTCAAATCCTTTCAACAATAATTGATTAATACAAAGACAGGTGTTTAATTGTTATACTAAGCTAAAAAAAAGGGGTAAAACAAGGTTTTAAATTGCCATTGGCAATCTCATTTGTGACCATAAGATCAACAATTTTGAGACCTCTCAGACTGCATTTATCTAGAATTTTTCGCAATACTAATCCTTTGTTCAACAAATACGGTACATGAATCTAAATTTCATGAGTTTATAGACCTCATTGCAACTATATAATTCGATAAAACATTTTTTTTTCCTTTAAGAATGACATTATAAGATGCAAACCTTAGATGGATTATTCAGTAACTGATCTTGTGATGAGATGCTATCATCATTCTTCATGAAAGACCATGTATCCCTACCGCGAATGCATGACAAATCAATGGAAGGAAGCAAGCTAGATGGCAGATTCAACTATAAAAAAGTAAGCATAGTCAGAGTTGCATTCTAAAATCAAATAAGATCAAAACCTGAATAAAAACTCACTGAGGCATCAGATACTCGATTTAATCACCTTTGTTGTTGAGAATGTTGGGAGTGATAATCCTATAAATAAGCCGAGAAATCCTCCAAAGAAAAATATCACAACAAGCCTCATACTTTGATTTGGATTTGGTTTTCTCTTACTATAACTGCAACCATAAAGAAGCAAATATTTACTTTAAGGAATTGATGATATAGCATATGCAAAAATTCTTAGGATCAAACAGAATAATAAAAAATAGCTATTATCTCAGAAGATTAAATAGACATGTGAGTAACATACCTCATTATGTCCAATTTTTTCTGAGTGTATCTTCCATATAAGAAAACCAAGATGTTTGTAAAATGAATATAAGACCTCCTTAAAGTGCAAAGAAGGTAGAACTAAAGTAATAAATAATTAAAACTAGAAAATGATTCAAAAGAACAAGAAGAAATATCAAAGCATAGTAGAATGAAGTGGTTATAAGTGTAACACAAGGAAAGGAAAGGAGTATCTAGCACAAGGAACTTGATTAAGAAAGCAACCAATGTTGAAACAGATGAAGGATGACTAAAAAATACACGTGATTTCCCCCTAACAATTCCGCAAGTTACTTATATGGCCCTTTTGATAAAATAAAATACGCAACCGCGTAGTATCCACTATTAAATAAATATGTGCCACTTTCTATGTAATACAAGAAATACTGTAAGAGCATTGAAACTAAAACTAAAATAGTCCTATCAACGTTGATTATGTTATGGGGTTCTTTTTATGAATGATAAACGCAAGCAATCGTATTCATGTAAATTGATCTTCTGAAAAACTACGTTAATTTTTAGAAAAATAATTCTTTTTATATTAATGAACTTTATTGCCAAATGTATAGATTTGACGAGTTGAGATCCTCTCCATTTATAAAATAAATGGAGATTGTCGTTATAAAAGAGATAGACACAAAAAATAGATGGTGGGTCTTATTATTAAATAGGTCCACCATCATTAATTATTTTTTTGTGTCTTTATCTTTTCAAATGGTAGAAATGCATAAGAGTTTAAATGGAGAGAATTCTAACTCACATTTGACCAGTCTTAAATGACATGTTATATTTCAAGAATTTTATTACCCGCGATTGTTTATGCACATGATGTCATAGTTCAATGGTAAGAGTTTAAAAGGGTCATTAATACACTTTAATTAATAAAAATTCGACTCTGTAGTTTTTTTAAAAAGAATTTGTTCAATTCGCACAAAAAAAAATCCTTTAAGTTGCTCAATGCACACAAAAAATTCAATGTTTTTCACACTTTCCACAGCAATGTCAACGTGATATGAAGACACCGTAAGACCTTGAGCAACATTGAAGCAAACAGTTGAAATAATTCTCTCAAAGAACCTGGTTGACTTCCATAGCAATATTAATTTTAATAAAATAAATATTGCATCAATATATACGATCGTAACATAATTTATTCTAATTTTTTTGTTAGATGAGTGTTTAGTTAATTTACATATCAGTGAGTTGATTAATAACGTTAAAAATCGCCCAAAAATTAGTGACCATAACAGCCAACCATTTGACACCAAATTTTGAATCCTTTGAACTTGTGATTTTTTAAATGGTTTGACCAAGTTGGTAATGCTCCATATACCGTTCCAAATCAACTACATACAGTAAAGGGCTTCTTAATAGTCGTGTCCAATTTGGTATTACCAGGCATTGTCGCATAGATCCTAAAAGAACATTACAATCAAATACACATTGACCTACATTTAATTCTCTAACTTTCAGCTCTGAAATTCTACATGGTGTTGTTTTGTCCTTAGCTACTATATGACCCAAAAAACAATTCTCTATGAATGGAGTGTATGAAAACATATTTTTCGTGTGTAAATGGAAGGCAATGTGGTGATGGTTGTGTACAAGTCGTCACTGTCCCCTAAGGATTAGTTGAATTAAACAAATCAATTCCCACGGCTTTGTAATATGCATTTTCTGCACGCGCCATTCGACTCTGGAACATTGTCCACTCCTTTCTACACCTCTCCCTTACCTGGCAATCAACAGCGTTTGAACCATCAGCATATATATATTTGTACAATCAAAATATTTACATAAAACAACAACTTCATCCATTATGACACAACTTCTTGATTAATTAAGACAATTATAAAGTTAGAAAAGAAGCATGCAAGCAAAATATCAGATGGAGGGAATATATATTCTTGATTAATAAACCAAAGAGACTAGGATGTCAAGCCGAACTATATGAAAATGCGTAACATACCCCTTGCCATGGCGCTGTCCCAGATTTTGATTCTCCCTACCAAAGCACGAAAAAACAAATAAGAATCTTGGTTCTGCAATGAGTACAAATTATAGAGACCGACCAACAAGAATAATAATCATGGAAAACAAATTACCTGATTCCCTAGCGAGGGAATACTTTGATGAATAATCCACTGAGTATCAACAACTCCTATCTTCTCATAGGCCGGCTACACGACAGAGGGAAGTTGCTTGAGTTAATGTTCAAGAACATATAGAAAAATTTAATAAATAGAAACTAGATAAATTAAAGTAATGAGGAATCAACTCACCTCAACACATTTTCTAAGAGCAAAGTCGAGACCCCACCCATGGACCAAGTCGTTCTGAAGCACCCACAACGTCAAAACCATAAAAAATTATAAGACAACATTGAGTGTTTAAACAAGCATTAAACATCTAAACAATGTACTAGTATATTAAAAAAGAAAAAAGTGTAGACCTCAAACCTGAATCATATGCCACACGCAGCGCCATGCTTCACGTGAAAACACTGGAGCCATAATCTCAACAAACCTGCATGCATAGCACAATTATTATATACAGCATGGTATGTGTAGATAATATAATGACAGTGTCAACTGAGACTTACGCTGCACAAGGAGGCAGATGAGGGTCACTGCACCATCCTGGTTTCTCCTCTGTTTCTCTAATAGAAATAAAGAAGGAAACAATTAACACACAATCATTTACATAACAAGCACCAGAAGAAAGTAGGGATTGAATTTTCATCATTCTTACTTGTGAACCTCACGATCACCTCTTCTCTTTGTCATTTGCCATGTCAGCCCATTATTAGGTTCCAGACCAGGCTGTGAAATCTCCAACCCATGCTTTCTCACCAGTCTTAGGTATCTGCACTTGAAATTAGGAGTACATCAAACCTTTTGAGAAAAAGCAGAAAAAAAATCCTTAGGCATATAACTACGCATTGATTTCATTTTGATTCTCTGTCATTATAATAATTCTTAACACTGTCATCTAATTACATATTACCAAATAATTTAACAACTTTGACCTTTTTTTTGAAGGATTAACAAATTTGACCATGACAGCAATTAAATTAAAAAAAATTAACATATAATTGGTTGATAGTGTAAAAAAAACTTGCACAGTAACATCAAAACTAAATTCTGCATGTGCTGTATTGTATCATATCAAATACTCACTCCTCTGCATTAAAATGCTCAACACCCAGGTCTTCATCCCATATAAAAATATAGTCATAAGGTGCCACAATGTCAGGATGCAGAAACCGCTTAGCATACCACCTAAGAGGGAAAACAATCAACTTCTTAATATCATGTCATAATTGAAAAATTGAAATAGCAATTTTTTTTTAAGTTAGGCAAACAATTTTGGTGGTCACAACGAGAAAATTGTAATCCATATTCATGTTCAAGCAATGGATTCATACCATTTTGTCTGTTTGCGAACACTCACATGAATAGCCTGCTTCGACCATTCAAACTCATCCCATTCAGTTGTTCGGCCATCATAATGAAACAGAAGTATCGTGAAATCCCCTGAAAACTGTTCAAAATAACAGATATAGTTAAAGATATGTACACAAGCAAACACAATGAGAGAGAGAGAGAGAGAGAGAGAGAGACTAAGAGATGACCTTTTTCACAGCTGCATCAATATTATGTTTCTGATCATAACCGACAGTGAAGGTCACAAGGTACCTCGGCTTTGAGGTTAAATCCTGTGAGTGGTAACTTAATCAAATGGTGTGTATATTCATAACCTACTACAATAAAAATACATTTGAGACCTCTCCAATCCATGAGTTTCAAAATTGACCTAATACCAGAAATATAAACTCAAGCTAGAACAGAAGAGCACATATTGTCGGGAACACAAGTTTTCCAGTCTCTTCCAACTTGTTTCAATCTTGGATTTATGGTGTCATATCAAGTATCAAGCATATTTAACAAAAGGACACAGAGAATATGCTTCAAAAACGGAAGACTCCCCTTTAACAAGTTTTAGTAGCTGTGGAAACAAGGCCTTAATATGTATTTAACTGCATTTTTTCTATACAATACGCTTCATATGTTTTATAAGCATGTAAGCCATTTTACGATAGATACCTCGCTGGGCTCACCCCACAATCTACGCAAATAAAAGTCCGACTCGGCTTCAATTATCGCAGGAGGTAATCTTTCTGCACCTCTTGGATTTGATGGAACCCAAATCTGCAGATAAAAATGAAAATATGCAGCAATCATTATTTGGTCATTAACAAACCATTTTCCCAGTATTATAAAATACAGACTCATACTCAAAAGTTTATAGGATGCCCAATAGTGCTTTCATGGTACAAAAAAGAACTGGGACAGAAGAGAATGTTTTAGTGGGTTTGAAGCATGATACGCCCATAATTTGGAGAGTCTATGAGCATAAGAAAAAGAAAGGGAAAAGGGGAGAGAATGGGGATGCTTCCTAGCTGACAGTCAGTTAGAATTTGGGGAAGATAGGAAAAGAGAGAAGAATGAACAAACATGACATACGAATTCGGTTAGTACCCTAGATGCGAGGCAGAGAGAAAGAGTATTTCTTCTCCGAGGAGAATGGCTCAGGTTATCTATTGTAGGGAGCTTAGTCTCTTGATGATTTTCAATTGATATTTCAAATAATCTGCATTTCAGTTACCTATATTCTTATTTTTCTTCTCTGCTCAATCAAAAACCATCCCCAAAAAGAAGCAAAAGGTCTTCTGATTCTAAATAAGCTTATTTGCTTGATCTCATTTTGCTTTTCTACTTTGGAACATCTCCACGACAGTATATTCTTACTTACATAAAAATAACCATTTTATCAATTAATAAATAAAGTCACTTCTGTTCATAAGTCATTCTACTTTATGCATTGAACTTCTCTAGTTTGTTGATGCTGAGATAGTGTCCTTGTAGGCGCATGTGCATGTGAGAGATTTCACGCACATATGTAGCAGCAGCAGGCAAGGTTGATAGGAGTAGCACGCGTGTGTGTGCACATGACTGATAAAATACTAGGTTGTGGAAAGCCTGCCATGTTTACTCTTATGAACATTAACTCTTTCGAAATAATTTATAAAACACACACACACACACACACACACACACACAGAGAGAGAGAGAGAGAGAGAGAGAGAGAGAGATCTGTGTCATCAGAGTAATAACAGAAACAAATAACTCCAGCGCCTCATTTGCCCTGAGAAGTTCAATTGTCGCTCTACTTAATCTAAAGAGCCTAACTGCTACCAGCCTATAACCATTTAAAGCTAATTCTTCAAATCTTAAGGATTAATAATTGCAAATTAACTAATATTGACAAAAATGACTTCATTCTTCTTGCCCACCTACCTATTCTTCCCTCTGTACCCTCCTTTGTTCAATAAGTGCATGGATAATTAGCCTTTCTCAACTATATAATAATTCAATTAAACTTTGCCCTTCTAAATGAAAGAACGTGTTAACTTTGTTGAACCCGGTAACCTTTCATGTCGTTCACAGTGCTGACTGGGTCAAAAACGTACCTTCAACGTGTCATTTAATAACTGATATTTTGATGAGCCGCTGCTATTATTCTTCATAAAAGACCGGCCATTGCCACTTTCATATTCATCTTCAAGGGAAGACACATCAATCGAGGGACGCACGCGGGATGAGATATTCAACTGCAAATTGGTAAGCACTGTTAGAGTTCCATTTATAAGTCCAACATTAAAGAATCATTAAGTTCACTCAAATGCATAAGGTGTGTCTAAAAAGAAGATGTTCCAAGTCTGCACCTTTGTAGTTAATGATGGATATGATATTCCTATTAAGAAGCCAAAAACTATTCCAACAAAAGTTGTCAGAACAAGCCTCATACCTTCATTTGGTTTTCTATTGGTAGAACTGCAGTAAACAAGATACAAATTTCATTTAAACATAGTTTCCAATGTTACATAAAAAAATCTTGAAAAGATAAACAACGAAAAGTTAGCTGTAAATATCACCTGCGAGTATTGGTCCCCATTATGTCCAAACTTTTCTGATTGTATGATCATAAAACTATATTGAGAGCTATTCTTCACTATGTGCAAGCGGGACGTATCCTCTGTAGAAGAGCAAAAGATGCTTGTTAAAAGAAAACAAGTCCTGTTGAAAATACAAAGAACTGAACATGTTAAAATGGAACCAGAAAATGGTTTAAATAACAAAAGGAGAAATGTCACCATAGTATGAAAAATAAATATTGGATTTGGGAATACAGTACTCCCCAAATATATTAATTAGAAAATAATACTCTTGAGTCTTGACATATTAGAACTATTAGTAGTAGCCCCCTTGGGTCAGGCTTCTACTACCTGTACTGTACTCCATACTTAATTAGCTAATTTTGGAAAGATCCTGCATCCTTCAATATAGTGCCTATCTCAAGGGGTTACTGCTTTGAGATTCCATATCTCTATTTACTTCATCACTTCGTGCATAGGGAGAGTGTTCTGTAGATAATCTTCCAGGTTGTCAGTTGTCGCTTATTGTTTGGATTGATTTTAACAATGTAGTTCAATTTCAACTATTTCTATGATCACTCAAAACCATTGTGCTACTGCTAACTTAGTAACTACAGATTTTTGGGATAAATTAATAGTAATTGGCTATGTCCAACCTCAAGATGACATTAACTTCGTAAACTAGTCTTGTGGAAACAATATTTACTGCCAGATTCCATCACATTGGGTGAAGATGTGTTCAGAAAGTAAGTTTTGCACTGAATTTTTATTTATATGGATGTTTGGCCCTCAATAGAATGATCTTTTGCCAGGATACATCTGCTTTCTAACAGTGTCACTTCATCTGGCCAGTCTAATATACTGAACAGTTTTTCAGGTGGTAAACCATCCTATTCATCTTGTTTTGTTGATTCTCCAGAAGTTATTCAGCGTTTAGGATGTCTCATTTCCTCTGTATTCCTACTAATGTCTATTCAGCACTACATACTTTTTGGATTTTCTTAGCCATGCCATGCAGCACTTTGAACTGCTCTTTAGGATAACTAGCCTAGTCACTTTCACGTATCATTTTCATCTATTATTCAGCATTTACGATGTCTCATTTGCTCTGTTTTCATTCCAGCATCTATTCAGCACTATTCTTAGAATATTAGAGCTAATAGTGATTTAAGGTGCATATATTAGCAATCTTATTGAGCTGGCTGCATGTTAATTGTTCTTCAATAGTATTTGACCTACACTGGTAGTATAAATATGTGTCGGTGGTTTACATCTAAATAAGCTTAATGCAACCTCCTTTTTCCGTCTAAGAGCATGTTTAGAAAAGTAATGTGTTCCTTTCACCAGGTAGCAGAACTGACTCTCAAACTAGTAGCTTTTGGAGTCACTATGATTTCACCCAATTTCAACGTGTGCTAAGTCTAACCCCAGAATTTGAACATACTGCATGTTTGGAGGCACGCTGGGGGATGTAGAAACTGATTTTCCCCAGAAAAACATGATTTCGGTAGGTTTGACTAATTTGTATCAGAATTGATTTTCCTCCAAACCTCGTTTTGACTAGAAGTGATAAAAAGTAGTTTTTGGGCTGAAAATTTTACATCAAGTTTTGCATCAAACATGTTTTTGAAGTAAAAGTATCCAAACATAAATCACTTCACTTCAAACTTGATTTTAATCAAATCAATTTTACAAAATTATGTTTGACAAATGCTCACTCAAGTATACACTTAGTATCTGTTTGGTTTGGCGTTCGGAGGCTCAAACGCACATCCAATTTTGTTTTTGTCGTGATTTCCTAGAAGCTACAAAACGAAGCTTCTACGTAGACACAGAAAACTGCCATGGTTTCGGGCTAAGGCACGTCCAGTCAACGCAAAACCAAACATACGCTTAGTGCAATTTTTACTCACTTTTATGAGAAACATATGATTCTAGCCACATAAAATTGATTTTGACATGTTTCAATGTTCTTGAATTTAATTGCTTTTGCTCTTAGCCTCGAATTTATTATTCGACTCCTTTTTACATGAATGTAATCAAACATATTATCCCTTTTCATTCAACTCACTTTTAATCAAAATTGACTATTTGGAAACTTCTATTTTAGCGGTGACACCGCATGTTGATGTTGTTGATAAAGCTACAACAATTACAAGCTTGAAGACACGAATTCAGTAGTTTGCCAAAATTGAAGTAAATATTATTGTCAACACAAATTCAACTGGTTTTTAATTAAATACAAAATCAATTTTGTTAAACAATTGTCAAGTGTCACACAAATTTCAAACACAAGTTTCAAAAAAAAATTTAACATATTACATATTTTAAAATGATGATATAAACATGTGCATTTCCCCTAATAATCGCCGCAAGTAACTCATGTGCAACTTAATAACAACATTAATATCACAAATACACTCCACAACCAATCACATAGTAAACACCGCACGACGATTCAAATATTACGAACTAAAAAAAAGCACTTCTGAAAAGTGATTATTGATGAAGTGATAGTGAATCATACCTGAAAAAGCCCTAATAACACGCCGCAAGATCTGGCAAAAACGCAACACTTCGGTGGTTACTGAAAAAGAAATCTGATGGTAGTGGTAACAGTGTTGATGATGATCGAGTTTTACGAGAAGTAGAACAAACGTGAAAAACGACGAATAAGCGATTATGATGTGGAATCTTCTCTTTTTGGTTTGGGTTTAGAAACAATGCCAAAAACGGTTATATACTAAATTTTGGAGCAACGTTGTTCTTGTGTTGTTCTTCTACTTGTGAAATGGGAAAAAGAAAATAAAATGAGAATGCAGGTGGAAATTTTTAAATTTGAATTAAAAATTGGAATTAAGTTAGGTTATAAGGTCTTTTTCCTAAAAAATGTGATGAGATAATTGTAAATGAAGGAATTTAGGTAGAATTATATAGATGCAGTGAAAGAATTTAGGTGACTTTTCAATTTAATTTCCAATCAGTGTCTCACGCACGGACGGCTACCCTTTATTCCAGTAAGATTTTTTTTTTGAAAACTTAGTGAAGTGAATTTAGATTTTTCTTTTTTAAGAATTGGGGATATGCATTGTCATTTAAATTAGTTTTAGATGGACAACCAATAAAAAATTAAAAACCAAGTACTTTCGATTTTTGTTTTTTTTTTTAAAAATTGGTATCAAGCTTAAAGAAACACACTTCAAAGTCATATGTTTGCACCATCAAATCAACTCGTATGAGTTTAAGTACTTTAGACAGTTACAAAATAGATTTATGTGATAATATGAATAAGTTTTTTTGGTCAAGTTGTTTAGTTTAATGTGACTAAGTATTATTGATTGTCAATGTATAAAAAAAAAAAAACATCGACAATGCACCTTCGTTAAATGATTTTTGTCTTTCTAAAAGTTTGGATGAGGTTCAACACAAAAAAATTTCAATGTATCACTTATTTTATTATAATTATTCGCTCGGTGACAAATTATGAACAAATCTTGTCGCATTTAAATTGTAACAAAATATAAGCAAAAATTGATTCTTAAGTTAAAACTGAAATTTTTAGAATTTTTATTACAATTTTATAGATATTGATTGTTACTGATGATAAATTATATGTTAGTCGTTTAAAACATATCGCGTCATTTAGGAGATAAAAACTACAACTGTGCCTAATGCCTACAAAAAAAACTAACTTATTTAGTTACTTACCTATTGTATGTATTTACACGGCGAATTTTTATGAAGTAGATTCCGTTAAATGG
>Ga0228710_1004889_pt1 | contig 21031 bp, 10 predicted proteins | sample MedpolnodulmetaG_FD_177995 | JGI IMG/M metagenome (GOLD analysis project Ga0228710, IMG submission 177995) | Root nodule microbial communities from Medicago polymorpha collected in Santa Monica, California, United States - pink nodules | ecosystem: Host-associated > Plants > Roots > Nodule... | reverse complement strand
CAGACTCATTCTTCCAGATGCTTTAAGCTTCAAATAAATTCCTTTGCTCTTGAACTTGTTCAATCAGAATCTCTAAGAATAGTACTTTGATTATGGATCCTGCACACTTGAACAAATTGTTTAGCATGTCCAATTGATTATTTTTAATACCTTGTTATTGTCAAAACTCAATAGGTGACTTGTGAAACACCCTTGTTCCAACATGATCAACCATCATTAGAGCACATGATCTTCCTTCACTTCTTCATCAAGAAGGAGAAAGCCAATGTGCCAAAATATATCTTCAAGCACATGATGAAAGAGCTCAAGGAAAGCCAGGAAAACAAGCGATATTGGGTTCCTTATGGTAGGCTGATCTCAGAGGTCCTTCATCAAGGAGGGATCCTGAAGGCTCTGATCAAAGTCAACTTCTTCACAGATGAGCAACTTGACACTGAAACTGGAAAGATCATCAATGGGAGAACGCTTAGAAACATGAATCTGATCAAGAAGGAAGTCTACACTAAGCTCAGCACAGACTTGAAGGAGTATGACGCATTGTCAAACTTGATGGATGACTTTCCCCCCATATGTAAACATGATCCTATTCATGTTCAGATGAACTTCATCAAAGATCATTTTGCAACAATTGGCAACAGGATCAGGCTTGAGGATGTGCCTGAGACTATGTATGGTGGTGCTCTACCAGTAGCAAAGAGCAGGAAGACAAAGAGGAAAGCACTCACAAAGGATGAGTACCTGGTAGAAGCTCCTGAACCAAAGAAGGCCAAGAAGTCTAAGGCTGCTTCACAAGTACAACTAACTGCTCCTAAAGTGCTCATTATTCATCAAGAAGCACAGGAATTAAATGCTTCTGAGGTTCTGGACAAGAGAACCAGAAGCAAGAAACCAGCTGATGCCCCTCAGTCATCTATTCCAAAGAAGAAGAGGAAGATGGTTTTCAAGAAACTAAGGCAAGCAAGCATGGCTGAGGAGGAACAAGAAGAAGCTGCAACTTCACTAGTTACAAGGGAAATTTTTAAGAAAAGAGCTGAAGAAGCAGCTGTGAAGAAAGCACTTGAAATTGCTGCTCAAATCTCAGTGCCCTTAGATGTGTTGTTGCAAGAAGCATATGTTGAAGCTGCTCAAGCTGGGATTGAGCTAACTGAAAACTTGCAACAGCTAGTGGTGTCTGGTGAGCTACTGAAGGTTTCTGAGGAGAAATCTGCTGGATCAGAGCCTGCCACTTCAGAAGCTACTAGAGGTAACCCTGATTTCTCACACTCTGCAAATGTTATAGAGATTGAATCTGGTACATCAACCTCAACCTCAACCTCATCCTCAACCTCTACCTCAGACTCATCTGATATAGATGATGTCCCTCTCAACAAACTTTACAAAAACATCTCACCATCCACCAAACAAAAGCAAAAAGCCAATGATGAACCATATGAGCCTTTGTACCCTTTTGCCCTTGATAGAATAGGTGCTTTGTCTCAAATGAGAGTGGATATATGTGAAAAACTACCAGCTGACCATCCATTACAACCACCCATAATTGATTGTCTTTAATCAATTCCTGCTGATGCAGAGGGTGCTGATGAACCAGCTGGGTCAGTTTCTGCAAATACTGCCACATCATCACAATCAAACCAACTACAAATAGTTAAACCCTTAAAATTTGCCCAAACTGAAACTGAAACATGTGAACCATCTGACTCTCAACCAAAATCACCCACAAAACACTCGGAACCAAATGTCTTAGATCAACTGGTCAGTCATTACTCTGGTAAACTACCTGAAGTTGAATCTGAACTACAGAAAGCCTCTGAGGTAACTTCTAATGAAGTTGTTTCAGAAAGCCCCCAACAACAAACACCTGAACCACAAACAGCCTCAACCACCACTCTAATCATTCCTGACCAAACTGAGTCTCTAGACTGTACTGAACAAGTCAGTGAGCCAGAAACAACTGACATGGAGGTTAAGATGACCAACCATTCCTCCACTTCTGGTTTTGATGTCATTTTAGAGACATTTACACTAACAATACCTACCAATATCCCAACCATCCTTACAAATAATCAACCTTCACCATCAAACCTAGCCATTCAACCCATTACTTCTCCTAAACCAACAAAAATCCCCTCTCCACCAACCATGTATCAGGATTTATCTCTTCTGGCAGATGTTTGTGAGAACATCTTTCATGAACTCAATAGGCTAATTCAATCAAGAAATGATCTTATCCATCATAACAGCTATGAGCAGTCCTGGAAGAGACTGAAGAAGAGAGTTGAGAATGTATTGAATGCACTTCAAAGAACATGTATGGATGATCAAGATATTGCTCAACAAAAGCTCAAAGATTGGCTGAAGGGAGTCACCAGCAATCTTCAAGAAGTTAGAATACTGAGAACTTGGGTGCAGAATCCACTTTGCTTAAGACAAAGGAATGAAACTAATTTCATTCCAGCAGGAATTCATCCAAGAGAGCTCAATGTCAACTGGTTGACAAGAATGAATATCAAACCAATATCTACTGAATCAGCTGTGCTGAAGAGGAATGCTGAATTAGAAAATGAGAACCGGAAGCTAAAGAAAGAACTTCTTAAGCAAAAGCTACTTCTGATAGAGTACAAATCCTCTACAGAAGCCAAGCTAAAAGAAGCAAGAGTCGGAGAAGAGAAGTTGATCCAAAGCAATGGAGATTTCAAGAGAGAAATGAAGCAACAAGCTGAAGAGACCAACAAGATGATGAAACAAGTGATGGAGATGTTTCAGGAACAAGTTCAACCTTAGTTGCACACCTTAGCTTGTTTTCCTTTATATCTATTGTCTTTTTGCTTCTGAAATTATTGCTTCTGAACTTAATGCTTCTGATCAATACTATTGCTTCTGAACTTTATGTGTTTACATAATTTTTTTAAGTATATCTCACTTTATTTTTCTCATCTCTTTCTTTTTGTCTTTATTTATTATACTTTTTGTTGATGACAAAACGGGGAGTAGATGTAGTATTTATAAGCGTTGAGCCCCATTAATTTATTTCTAAACAACTTAAATTAATAGGACCATCTTCTTATCTCTTAAACTTTCAATGTGAGATTATTCTTAGTGATTATTGCGCCTTTAATGGTAAATTTAATTAACATGGATAGAACTCAGGGGGAGCTTACAAACCTCACCTTAAAGTACTATTGGACTCAAGGGGAGCTTACAAACCTCAAACCCATATAGTCAACGTGTTAATTATATTAACAACAATTGAACATTTTTTTAAATACTAATGTTTGTCATCATCAAAAAGGGGGAGATTGTTGGAACAAAATACGTTTAACAAACATTACCCTTAGAGTGGGGGAGATTGTTAGAACGAAAAATGTTTAACATATGTTACCCTTAGAGTTTTGTCGATAACAAGGTATTAAAAATTGTCAATTGGATATGCTAATATTTCTTCAAGTGTACAGGACCATAGACAAAATTTTATATCTTTATAAGGTTCTTGAAGAACAAAAGAGAGAAAAAGAACCAACACAAAGGAAGCTTTAAGCGTCTGAAAAAAAGTGCTCCTAAAGTGATGACGTCATCAGAAGCAAGTTCATCAGAAGCAAGATCACCAGAAGCTGAAGTTCATCAAGAGATGAAAAGTCTTACAGATTCAAGAGCTGGGAATATGTTTTGATCATGTCTAAGCTTTGCAAAAAGACTGAAAGAGTGTAACAACAGCCTTGAGATGAAATTTGAAAGCATTAGATGCTTGTTCTATCAAGAGCGTTGACAAAGGACAATTGTACGAACTGTACAACCACTTCTCCCACTACTATGTTCGTGTCTCTGCAACAAGACAAGGATAACAGCTCTGCCTGCATAAATGTTCCTTCATACAAGGAATGCATTTGAAATTGATCCTTCATAGGACAATAACCATATTAGGCAAAAGATCATTGGTGATTATCAACAAGCTTCAAACGAATTTTTTTTGTGTGCTGGCAATTCTCCAACGTATCTTTCACACCACGATACAAAGAAGTGAAGATCTGCTAGTTGGAAGAACAATACAACAGAATTAAGCAATACACACGCATACAAAAGCTAGACTGTCACAACAATTCAAAGTTCATACTCTGTTATTGTTTTGCATTTCAAAGTCACTTAGAATTTCTTAGCAAAGTCCATATTTAAGAAATTCTATAGTCTCAAGAGTCTTAAGAGACTGTAACTGATTTGTATTGTGAACACCACTGATTGTATATCAAGTGTTCAAACTCAAACAATTTTGTGTAAATTTGTTTGATTGTAAGTCTCTTGCTTGTGTGCTTGAGCATTAGAAGTCTCTTGCAGTTGTGCTTGAGCATTGGAAGTCTCTTGCTTGTGTGCTTGAGCATAGGAAATCTCTTGCATATTTGCTTGAGTAATTTGGAGTCTCATACTAGTTGTAGTATTGAGCAATTGTAATTTGAGATTACATTTTAGTGAACTCTCCTTGAAAGTTCAAGGGGGACAAGACTACCTCCGGTTTGTGGAAGGAACCTGTATAATTGTTTTGTGTCTTTCTTCTCTCTCTCTCTCTCTCTGTTTTTATCCGCTGCAACTTAGATTTTTATTATCACCTCAAAAGCTGAACTTTATCTACTTCTGAACAATGACTTCAGCAGGAGAAAACGAAGAAAAAGCAATAATTAGATAAAAACAATAAAGTCATTGTTCAGAAGCAGATAGAATTCAGCTTCTGAAGTGATGCTCAGAATCTAAATGCAGCAGATAAAAACAAAGAGAGAGAGAGAGAGAGAGAGAGAGAGAGAGACTTCTTATGCTCAAGCACAACTGCAAGAGACTTCTATTCAAACAGAATTACAGAGAAATTTGTTTGAGGTTGAACACTAGATATACAATCAGTGGTGTTCACAATACAAATCAGATACAGACTCTTTAAGACTCTAGAATTTCTAAGATATGAAAGTTGTTAAGAAATTCTAAGTGAACTTTGGTGTAGAACAATTTCAGCAGAGTTTTGACACTTATAAATTATTGTTCGAGTCTTTCAATTCTTCTGATCTTCACTCCTTTATATAAAGGTGTGAAAGAGACGTTGTAGATTGCCAACACATCAAAGAAAAGAGTCGTTTGAAGCTTGATCAAATCTCCAATGATCTGTTCCTTGATTTGGTTGTTGTCCCATGAAGGAGCAATTTCAAATCCATTCCAAGTATGGAGGAAAACCGGTGCATGCACAACTGTTGTTCTTGTACTAGCAGACACAAAAACAGAGTAGTGGAGATAGTGGTTGTACACTTCGTACAATTTTTCTTTTTCAACGTTCTCCAAAGAATAAGCATTCAATGCCTTGAAATCCTTTTGAATTAGTCGTTGCTACATTCTTCTAGTCTTCTGCAATGATATGCGTGATTAAATCATCATTTGAACAACACTTGAAATTCTTCAGTCTTTTAGCTTCTGGTGAACTAGCTTCTGATGATGAGAGTGTTTCTGATGACGTCAGCTTCTTCTTGACCTCTTGTCTTCAGAACTTCTTTTCTTCAGATGCTTCAAGTTTTCTTCTTGTTGATTTCATTGGTCTCATTTGTTCTTCAGAATCTATGTTTGAATTTAAAGACACTAAATTTTTGTCTATGGTCCTGCACACTTGAACAAATATTAGCATATCCAATTGACAATATTTAATACCTTATTATCATCAAAACTCAAAGGGTAATGTTAAACACATTTTGTTCCAACAATAATCACCTCAACTGGATATAAATATCCCACAACTATGAATGCATGAACATATGACACACTATGCACATGTTCAACAAAAACTCGCAACATCATCAACATACATGCATTCACCAACAATATCAACATCATTACAAATCAACAACTCTATACAACTTCCCACAATTCAAGTAAAGGAGAAAATCATCATACTATGATAAACATCATATTCAACATCTATCAATCATTCACACATATTCATATAATCATATCAAACTAATCACAAAGGATTTGCAAAGCATTCGGTCTTAAAGATCATTTTCGACAAAGTTCGTCTATCATTTTACAACTTTGAAATAATTGGGACAATTAAATCAAAACTAAGCAAACAAGTTCTAGTGCCTCAACTATGTATACACTTAGATCACATATGAGTGCAGTTGAGTATACATGTGTGTTTCACTGGCCAACTACGGCAAAATCACAAAGTTCGTCTCTCTTTATCACTTTTCCAAAAGAATTCCATTTTCAAAGCAAAACAAGTTAAAACTCTATGAAGTCAATCACAACCATTTTTAGAAAACATAAAATCAGTATACAACCTTAACCCCACCCCTTTTCCTTAAGAAAAACAAGTTTCGGAAAAATCGATGTTCTTGACGTTTTCAAAAGTTTGAGGTATGATTTATCAAACCGAGTTCAAATCAATTCAATTGATCTTTACAGAGATTTAAAAAGCTTAATTACATTTAATTACATCAAAAGTATCAGTTTGAAATGGTCCGGATCGACCCCAAAACCCTAAAACGACAAAAACATGAGTTGATATACTGAACAACTCGCCATGGCGAGCTGGACAGTTTCTTCACTCACCATGGCCACCAGTTTGCTCGCCATGGCGAACTTAGACAGTCAGCTCTCGGGTAAAACTTCATTTTTTACTCCAAATCCCCAATGCCCAAATTTGTTCTCAAGGTTTTGTCTAAACGTTTATAAAGATAAAAAGGCACTCAAATCCATATGAAACTTGAATCAAAACATCATTCCATCATAAATCACCATTTAACCCATTTTTGTAAAACATTCAAAAACCACACAAATTCACACCACAACTCTATGATTATGATTACCCAAGGTTTAAATCATCAACAACAACATCTAATAATAACAACAACATCAATTAAATATGAATTCATCAACAACACATCAACAACAATATCATACTCCACCAATTTTGAGTAAAAACACAAAGTATACATATATATATCATTGAGCATGTAATTTCATCATCAACAACTTAATTATCATCAAATTCACAACAACCACTTTTCACAAATAAGCACTTATGCGTTTTAAGTAGAAAAAAGATTATACAAAAGATTATGAGAGAATACTAGCCCCCTTACCTCAAATCTTCACAAACCTAGCATAAGCTTCACTTTATCTCCAATCCCTTGAATCTCTACCCTCTTCTTTCTCTCCTAGTTCTTCTCTCTTCAAAACCCTTTTTCTCTTCCTCTTGCACCTTCTCTCTACCTCTCTCAAAAACTTATGAAATGAATGTGAAACCCTATTTTCTCTAATGACTGGAGTTTATATCTGCTCTGCACAATTGAGCTTAACCCTCTTAATGTCTTAATGGGCTCAAAACACTCATTAACCAATTTACAAAGTTTCGACTCACTTACGGTTAAAAGTTATCGAATAGTTACCGGCTCTTAACTAATTACCACAACCGACTAGTAACTTGGTAAAAATATAATTTCCACTTAACACACTAAAAATAATTCTCACAATGAAATTACTAATTTACCCTTGCTCACAAAATGACCAAAATACCTTTCTAACGCCAAATTCCACTAATCCCAACCAAAATGTACACAAAGGCAATTAATCACATACAAACACACATAAGCACACATCAACATTCTCACTTAATTGTTGACCTGGTCTTAAGTATAGAAACTTATGATTGCAAAATGACATCTATGCCATTACTATTTATTTTCTTCTCCATTATAACCATATTTGCTTCTATCCCATCATCACACTCATAATTTATTATTTTAAATTAAGTTAATTTAGTAAATAGTAACTAATGAGAATATATATATTTTTTTAGGGTGTTACAAAAACAAGGGAAGTTGATGAAGAACCAATGACTAGGTATGATAATCTGACATTGAGGTTGGCAAATGTTGTGGTATATATGGGCAAGTCTTTGTACTTTCTGATGCATCAATTTGAGGGGGATAAGGAGTTGGAAGAAGCTATGAGGAAATCTAGGGTGGAACCATCAATGACATCCATCTATGAGCGCTATAATGGGCAAAGAGGGATGCTGGAGTATCAACAACATCAGGAGATGTGTGCTTTGAAGGAAAGACAGGCAATCTGATTGGCTTGTATCAATTTATCTGGAATGAGCGTGATGCGTGAACTTTTTGTAACAAATAGCTGACATCGAAGCAATTATTTGACCGTATAAAACTTTATTTGTGGTGGTGGCTGAAGACTAACAAATCAATCTCTTCTGTTGATTTTTATTTTTAGTGGTCTAACTCTTTGGCTTGTTTGGTTTAATCGCTCTGTAATTTCCTTTATAGTCTTTCCACTTGTCTGTTGTATTGTTAATACTTTTTAGTTCCTTTTAGGCATGCCTTGTGCATCAAAGGGAGGTTTGTTAAAATACCTTTTGTATTTGGCCTCTTAAAAAAATTATCAATGAGACATTAATATTTATTTTCCTGCTATACCTTGTACAATTTATTACTATCTTTTCTTCACATTTTTTAACAAAATTTTCTCATGTCATTGTTAATGATAATTTTGTAAAAGCACTCGTAAATTTCTCTTTTTAATACAAAATTAATTACATTTTTAATATGTGAAAATAGACAAACAATGTATGATAAAACACAGATGGAATATCAATTATCAATGAATTGAATACTATTGTGAATTTCCGTCAAAATGAAAAGGTGCACACCTACTACTTATACATTCATGTTTTTTTTTGGTCAAGTAGTCACCTAAATTGACACCAAGAATAATCGAACTTATACCTTAAAGAAAAGCGCACTCTAAGGTATTTAAAAAGTGTTTTGTTAATCATTGCCCTAACAACATTGATTTTAATAGAAACTATGTCTTGGAAATTTTACTTTTATCTTAGCAATAATATACGCATATAATATGTTGTTGGATTCATCTCGATGTGGGTATTTCTGTTTCTAGAGTTGGGTCAGCGGCTCAAATTAAAGCCATGAAACAAGTAGCTGGTAAATTAAAATTGGAATTGGCACAATTCGCAGAATTAGAAGCTTTTGCACAATTTGCTTCTGATCTCGATAAAGCTACGCAAAATCAATTGGCAAGAGGTCAACGATTGGGCGAGTTGCTTAAACAATCCCAATCAGCTCCTCTCACTGTAGAAGAACAGATAATAACTATTTATACTGGAACGAATGGTTATCTTGATTCATTAGAAATTGATCAGGTACGAAAATTTCTCGTTGAGTTAATATAATTTTTTTCATAATTTTCACAAGTTAAGAAGTTAAAATGGGAATTGAAATATAACTTTTATATTGAAAATATAAATTTTAAAATTTTAATACATTGAATGCACAATTTCCAATTTTTTTTTCTATGTTTAGTTAACATTTCCTTCTTTTTTAATAGATAATTAAAGATTTTCTTGGTTGCAATAAATAATTAAAGATATTAAAAATAAAAAATATGCATCGGTATGTATAACAAAGTCAACCGTGCATTTAATATAGAATGGATTAGCATTGTCATTTAAAAAGCTTAAGGTCTTCTTTAAAAAAAAAACAAAAACTTAAGGTCTATCTCATTGAAAAAGATTGAATTTTTTCCTAAAACAATATAGAATTAATGATAAAAATTCAAGAGTATAAATATTCTTTCTTTCTTTAAATCAAGAGCATAAAATATTCTACTGACCTATCTATAACATTCTAGAAGCAAGATCGTTTAATTTTAGCCACACGTTTGAGAAAATGTACAAATTCAACAAACTAATTTATTCATTTACAGCTATCAATCAACTTTAAACCGAATACAACAATTTTTCAAATACGGCGATGCTTTATTTTCCTATATTAAATTAATTTTCTTAGCACCAACCGAAATTAAATTAAATTCCAATAATTGCAATTTTACAAAGTTGCGTACAACATCGATTAATGTTTTCCGTAAGATTCATCAGTAACAATAACAGCATCAGCATCCCACCATGTATTATCCGCGTCAGATTCCGTTACATTTCCTAACGGAACACTGACTTTTCTCATATCCCCAACCGTCAAACGGTGACGTCCGCCATCTCTAACATAAACTTTCTGAACGCCGCCAGATTCCACGCGCAGTGTATTCCCCACCGTGGGTCCCCACTCGGCTACCACCGACGGCTTCCGTCGTCGGAGGCGAGTGTCCCATATCTCGACTGCGAGATTACCACGTGCGCCTTCTGCTGCGGAAACAATCACACCTGGTGATGCAGCCGCAGAAGTCGCAGGCGCATGTGGTTTGTTAAACACATCGTGTGAAGAAATAACTCCATCCTCGTAATCATCGAAATCTAAACCTAAACCAAATCCTATACTGTCCCAAAGCTTAACAACGTTATCACTATTGGCTAATTCTAAAAGAGAAAAAAAATCACCAATACTACGTTGTCGTCTATGTCCACCGTTTTGAGTTTCGAACACGTTGTTTACATCGTAACCATAACTGTTTCCTGTAACACGGAAAAAATCTTTGAAGCTTGATGAAGATGACATAGATGGTTCATCTTCTTCGAATTCCGATGACGAAGATAAGCTAACGATGTCATCGTTTTCATTATCTTCGTCATCGGAGCTGAAATCATCGTCGTTGTCGAAGGTGATTGATGGAAGGGAAGAAGCTTTTTTACGAAGGTGGATGATGAAAATGGTGACTCTGTTGATGAGGCTGGTGAAAGTTGCGACTAAAGCAAGAATAACAGCACCCCATTTGCAGAAATTGAAAGCAATGGAAACGGATTGGATTCCATTGAAGGAAGTGGTTGTGATTTGTGAAGGGAAAGATGGGTTTTGTTGCAATGAATTGAAACCTGCTTGGAAATCGTTGAGTCTATCAATTAATGGAACTTGCATGTTTGAGTTATTGGAAATGGAGAGAGAAAAAAAGGGTTGAAACTTGAGAGAGAGTTATGAGATTGGAAAAGTGGAAGGAGAGAAAAATTGGTGAAGGAGTGATAGTGATTTATGGGAAAAGGGAAAGTATTAAAATAATAGAAATGAAGGTGAAGTGGGGGAAGAGGATTAATATTAGTCAGTCCCACGTAAGATGGCTTTTTGGAATGAAGGACCAATAGAGAGAAGATTGGAATGGGTGAGTCATGAAATGATAAAAAAACGTGAAAGAGTGGGTCATGGTCGGAGGAAAGAGTCAGTTCTAGAATTGTAAAATATGTCCTTCAAACCAAAAAAAATTGGAAAATATGTGGTCGTTGTTGCAAAAATAAATTAAGGTAATGTTAACCGGTCCCAGACATTAGTTAAGAATCAAATATAATATATATTTGTATTGGAAATTGTGTTGTCAATCCCTTAAAAGTCAATAAAATATTTTTTTAACTAATGTCCGAGGCACAGGTCACAGTGTTCCAGGGCATTAATTAAGAACCAATAAATTATATAATGTAAAATATGTGGTTGTTGTTGGAAAAAAGTTATATGTGGTTGTTAGGGTCACTCATCATTGGTTTGCTGCCTAGTGGGTTTTCGACAAGAGGCGACAGCTCATTGCTCTTTTTTGGTTTACATTACGTACATGGTTAATATTACTGCACCGTCCCTTTATTGAGACAAATGGTAATCTCTACGTATAAGAAATAGTAAAATGTGTTAAAGACATTTCCTAAGGATTGAAACAAAGAAATAAGATAAATTCACGTTGAAAAAGTTGTTTTTAATGTTAGACAAATATTTTAAGACGAAATTTTCACTTTGGTGTGTATATGGAGGGTATCATTTCACTTAATTTAAGAAACAGTAAAATACTTAGGAGTTTGTACAGAATTTGTATTTAGGGACAACAAAAAAAATTCTACAAAATAATACAGAGGTGCTAGTGTCTCCCAGAAGGTTTTATTAAAATAAAAATAATGTCCCCAAATGAGTAATTTAGGAGTTTAGGTTATGACAGTTACATGCATGAGACATGTGGTTCAGTCTCTATTAATATCATTTTCTCCTCCTCTAATAAATAAGGACTACTCCTTAAAAAAAACTATCATTCGTTAATAAAAAGAAAGTAACTATTTCCACGGTACTAAATTGAATGCGGTGGTTCACGGTGGTTGCTTGTACTTTCAGTGAGCGTTGGACCGAATGGGGAGTGTGTACCTGCATACACTCCGACACTCAAGTCAGTAGAGTTCAGAATTGGGGGTTTGAGAGTGTGAGAGATTCTACCTTGGAGGCTGCGAGGAGGCTCCTATTTATAGAGGTGGGTAAATGCAGAGCCGTTGTAAGGCACACGTGTGGCCAGCGGTTACGAAATCAGTAGAGGTGTAACCGCCGGTGAGATATTCGTGGGAACATGGGTAAAGAGACGTTACTGTTCGTTTAAACAGGTCTCGGTTGCTCCATGCACCCCCTCGCGGAGAAGGGGTCCATTGCGAGTAATTTGCCAAATGTAGCATTAAAGTTTGACTTGTTATTGGGTCTAAGTGATTAAGCCCAGGTCTTTGACCGGTCCAGAACATACACCAAATAATTAAATTAATATTTAAATGCATTGATCTTTTGAAGAAAAATAATTATTTTCTATCATTGAAAATTATAAAAATTAAATCTTATTTATCAAAAGCGTCGACGAAAGAAAATTTAATTTTTTTGAATTTTTATTACTCATAACAAAGAATATTGAGTATTTTAATGAGAAAATGTTAAAAATTTAATATGATTCTTATAACCAATGAAATTATGTTTTTTCCTTCTAAAATAATGGTCTCTAAAATATAAACTCTTCTATCAAATGATTCATTTATAATTATAACAATTAAATCTCATTCTGTCATTCACCAAAAGCATCAACGAAATAAAATTGAATTGTATTTAATTTTTACCGCTCATAATAGTGAACTTTGATTATTTTTTACGATAATATGTTAAAAACTTACTATGATTCTTATAAACAACTAGCGGAAAGACGGGCACTATCGTGCCCGTCTGTCCACTCTTTCTACTGCGCTGATGCATGTGATTGTTTTATTATGTTTGTTTGTATAATTTTGATTAAAATTTTAAAATATTAATGGAAATTATTGATATATTGATTTAGAAAAAAAATAATTGATCATGGCTGAAAACATGTCGTGGAAGATAGATTCCGACATTCAGAATGGTTTTCCCTTTAACATTAATTTTTGCTCACATTTGTTACTAATCTTTTTTTTAGAGGATTTAAAGTCAAATCTTTAACATTATATTTTGCTCACGTTTGTTACTAATATTTTTTTCTGGGGATTTAAAGTCCAATCTTTAACATTATTTTTTGCTCACGTTTGTTACTAATATTTTTTATTAGAGTATTTAAAGTCCAATCTTTAACATTATTTTTTCTCACGTTTGTTACTAATATTTTTTTAAAAGATTTATAGTCCAATCTTAAACAATATTTTTTGCTCACGTTTGTTACTAATATTTCTTTTAGAGGATTTAAAGTCCAATATTTTTTGCTCACGTTTGTTACTAATCTTTTTTTTAGAGGATTTAAAGTCCAATATTTAACATTATTTTTTGGTCACATTTGTTACTAATCTTTTGTTTAGAGGATTTAAAATCCAATCTTTACCATTATTTTTTCTCACGTTTGTTACAATTGATCAAAGGCTAAGGAAGAGTAACTTATATTAATAAAATAATATGAAATACTGTTTTTTGTGAAAGGGATATGAAACTATTTGACAATCTTTGTCGATTGTATTGAGGGGAACAACGCAGATGTACAACATAAAAACGGCTAATAAAAAAGTAACATGAGTTTTTGTTTTGTGCTAGTTTTTTGTGAGTTTAATCTTTGGTTAACGGAGGTAAAAAGGGTTAACGAGAACGATTAGTGACATAGATTATTAATCCACGTGTTATTTTATAATTGGCTATTTGTATTTAAAATTCAGGGTATTTTTTAAAAGAAAAGTCGAACCCAAAATTGTTCTGAAAGGGGTAGTTTTCTTTATATATAGTATAAATTAATGATTTTTTTTTCTTATAAAATGAAATTTTCCAAAATATAAATGTCGACAAATAATTCTCTATTTAATAAAATTGATCGTTAATTTATAGATTTATAAAGTAAGAGTACCGATACACCTCGATGTACGAGTGTATCGTATAAGTTCTCATTTGGAAAACATTGTTTTATCCACGTTTTATTTTTCTGATAGAAGTTTTTTTTTTTTTCGAAGTTGTGTCAACATTTTTTTTAAGAGAAAAGTTGTGTCAACATATTTGGTAGACTTTCAACAGAAAACCATTTTAGTCTAAATTGGCTAGGAGACTACAATAACCGCATTAATGTATGTCATGGACCATTTGTTTTTACTCGAACGACTATCTTATTTGAGAAATCAAAAGTACTTGATGACTAAACTATGTTTGTTGGTCACAATAAAAGAAATATGTTTGTTGGAGTAGAAATTAACGGATATAGATTAGGTTGATACATTTATCTAAATATAAATATTATTAGAAAAAAACTAATCATTGCTATCTTAATATTTTAAAGTTGCATATCAATTTAAGTAAGTCAATGTTTAAGAAGTTGAATTTTATGTGTACCGTTGGTGGTGTAAATATATTTATTTATTCTTTTTTCATAAGCTAAAATTTTATATAAAAATAAATATATAAAAAAGGGAGACATATAGACCATCGAAGCTAAAATTTTATATAAAAAAATAAAAATTAAACAGGACATATAGACCGAAACCAGAAGAGAAAATATAAATAAAAAATATTAGTAATAAAATAAAAAACTTCTTATATTACGTGCGTTTTCTAATCTTTTTGTGTCAGGTTTAGCCGTTTATATGATTTGTTTGAAAATAAATTGGTTACTGTTGCTCAAATGTTCAGTTGGGGGTGGGAGGTTGGAGGGGAGGCGTGGAAGTGGAGGCGGAGAATGTGGAATTGGGAGGAGGATCTGGTAGTGGAGTGTAGGAGTTTATTGCTAACGATTATGCTGCAGGTTGATACTGAAGATGTCTGCACTTGGATTCCTGAGAGAGGTAAAACCTGAGAGAGGTGAGAGCTAGAGAGAGACGGCGGCCATAGGTTCCACCTACGGCAACCGCGTCGGACTTCATTTTCTCCGGTTGTGAGATCCAATGGGAGAGGGGGTCTCTAGTCAATTGTTAGCCTGCATTTTGTAATGTTTGTTTTCGGCAGGAAGTTTGTTAAGTCAAAAGGAAGTTTCTTCGAATATGTTGAATGCAATTGAATTTGCCAAGACTCTTAGGAAGATTTCGACCAGTCTTTAAGTTCAATTAGAAATGATTCAAATCCTCTCTGAAGAGACAAGATCAAAGGTCTAAAATACGTGGAGGCAGAAGCCAAGTCTGTCGAAAGGATATAGTTTAGGAACATAGGTTTGTTGGTTATTTTTCTCATGTATATTTAGTAGTTTTTCATAGGAAAAAGGGGTCACAAATCATTAAGAAAAAGTTCTTCAAACTCTAATTACTCAGCGTAGAGAGAAATGAGTAACAAAATGTATGTAATAATGATTTGCTGAACAATTTACTTAAATGCAAAAGTTCTTCAAACTCTAAGAACCCAACGTAGAGAGAAATGAGTAACAATACAGACCTCAAACAATACGAGGAGCTTTAAATTTGAAAATGATTGGTGTGTTGAACCATGTATTCAGGAGGTAGTATCTAATACTTGATTTTCCAATGTAGGTCAACCCATTGTTGATAAGCTTAAGATGTGCACTTCTGATCTTTGCTCATGGAACAAGGCAAATTGTAATGATATAAAGAAATATATTGAAGAGTGTAAGAAAGACCTGAATAGTAGTCGTAACCAAGGTTCAACAACGAATCCAACTCATCGGACAAGTCTCAGGAAAAGAATAACACAAATGATGATGATACAAGAGGATACATGCTTCAGACAAAGAGCCAAGACACATTGGTATCGTGATGGTGACCTCAATACAAAAAAATCGCTTTCGCCACTTCTGCAAAAAAAAGGTAAACTGTATAATTGCTTTAGAAACTGATGCCAACACACTAGTATAAAAAACACTTATTGACACAGAGATTTTAAGTGGACAGCTATCCACCTGACTTAAAAACCTGTGCAGAGCCTATTGACACATGGATTTTAAGTGGGTAGCTATCCACCTGACTTAAAAACCTAAGCAAAAGTTATTGACACATGTATTTTAAATGGGAAGCTATCCGCCTGACTTAAAAACCTAAACAGAGGTTATTGACACAGGGGATTTTAAGTGGGCAGCTATCCACCTGAATTAAAAACCTAGCAGCGAAAGAGAACAAACATGTTTGTTTTGGACGGTGGCGGTTCACCAAAGGTTTGACCGGTTAATGGAGCCATTAATGCATTTTTGGACGCTTAGCACCACAAACACGTTTTCATTGACCGCGCTTATGACCTAAGACTTATTTTAGGCTATAAATAAGCTTGCATCTTCAACAAATTCCTTGATTCTTCACTTCACCTCTTTTCTTACATTTTCTTTAAAAAAAATTAATTTTTTTAGGAGTGTTTGTAGTGTCATGGTCATTGTTGACCGTTCATATAACCCCTGCAATTGCTTTGCAGCTTTTGCGGGTGTTATATAACGGTCAACAAAGATATTTCACATCAAAGAAAACACCAAAAAACACATTTCGGAATTGTCCAGATTTCATTTTTCGAAAATTGCTAACAATCTAGTTCGAATTACATAATCCGAACTAGGGGTATTTTTTATTTTTTGCAGGGCGCGCGAGAACAGAGTAAGGTGGAAAAAATAATAGTCTTCTTTTTTACCGTTTAACATTTGGAATCATCTTTAACCATATTTGATTTTTTAATTTATCAAAGTTGTATTCCTAAAAAAAAAATATATCATAGTATTAAAAATAAAAGTTATAAATTTAATGCAATTGTCTTTAAAGAAATATAATTAATTTGTTAAATTAAAAGTTACTAATTGTAAGTTTTGTAGTTTAAATGAATAATTAAATTTAAGAAAAAATGGCTACACAAAAATTGTGTGTATATTATAAAAAGGCTAAATACTTCTTTTGGTCCTTCAAGTTTAACTTAAATATTGAGTTAGTTTTTTAAGTTTTAAATACGTCATTTAATTTTTTTGAGTTTCAAATAAGTTAATAATTTAATGTACATATTTGAAGTGTTTTAAGTTTTCAAGTTTCAAATAAGTCCTTAAAAGGGTAACAGTGCATTAAATTAATAAGGTTTAATTGATCTGCCGATCCCTTAACTTATTTCTTTTATTCAATTTGGTTCCATAAGTCTTAACTTTGTCAAACACATCCCTTAACTTATTTCTTTTATTCAATTTGGTCCAATTTTGATAATTTTAATCCCCTAAAAAAAGAGACCGTGACCACCATGAATAATTTTGTGGGAAATGTTTAATCTTTTTATTTTTTTTGGATTTTTTTTCCTCGATTTTTATGATGATGATGATGATGAAATTTGCTGGGTCTAGTGATGAAGAATAAGAAAGTAAATAAATTAGGTGTTAGTGATACACTATAAAATCTGATAGACCTTCGTAATCTAACGGTCTCTTTTTTTAGGGGATTAAAATTATCAAAATTGGACCAAATTGAATAAAAGAAATAAGTTAAGGGACGTGTTTGAGAAAGTTAAGACATATGAGACCAAATTGAATAAAAGAAATAAGTTAAAGGACCAGCAGATCAATTAAGCCAATTAATAACTTAAAGAGCTATTTGAAACTTAAAAAAGTTAAAGGACTAACGTGAAATTTTTGTCAAACTAAAAGAACCAAATGAGGTATTTAGCCTTGTAAAAATTATTAACCAAACAAGTAAAAAAAATTCACAAATGAATCTGCACCCCCTGACCCAGGGTCCTGGATCCGCCACTGATTGTAACTCCCCATTATGTTGGTCAAAAAACGTGTTCAAAGGGGTTTTACCAGTCATTAATGCTTGTAAAAACCTTTGAAAACATGTTTCTTGTAGTGGAGACCAACGTCCAAGAGAAACTGACTTAGTTCCGATTATATAATCTGAAAGCCATCCATGGTTTTCGGATTATGTAATCCGATTTTATACGATACAGGGCAAAATTGAAGGAAACTGCACACCTTACCTGGGATGAGGGACATTTCAGATTATACAATCTGAAACATATTTTTTTTCTTCATGTGGTCCACATTGCACCGACAATTTTTGTGGTCCAAGACGCCCAGAGACCTCTATAAATAGGTGTCCCTGTGTTCATAACCTGAAACCACATAAAAAAAATCATGGAAAACTTTGTCATTGATCCAAACACCAAGCTAGCTGCGATTTACTACAACGGGGTGAAACCACCCCATCTGTTCAGGATTCCCACTGATGTCACCCTCTACGGGTTGAAGAGTCAGCTGAATTAAATCAACCTTGAACTCAACTATAGAGACACACAGAGGGTGGATTGTGTTGAGTATCAACGTTTGTCGACTCAGCTGGGAGTGTGTGGTTCAGCTGGATAAAGCTCATGAACGACGACGACGTGAGATCCCTGTTCTCCATATTTGGTCAGTTCAGTACTAGAGGGCCGATCGAGTTGGACGCTTCGTTGGTCAGATATGTTGAACATATTCAACAAAGTTTGATCCGGCCCAGGAATTACGAAGAGATTAGGGCACTAATGGACGCACCAGACGAAGACATTAATTTAGATGATCTGTGATGATGTGTTATGTTTTATTTAATTACGTGTTTTATGTTTTATTTAATTACGTGTTAGTTACATGTTGTTCAACTAAGACGTTTTATTATGTTTTATATAATATACATATAATCTAAATTTTCATTATGTGTTACTTTACGCCAAAGATGTTCATTTAAACACTAAAATAATCCGAATTCAAATCAATTTTATAGGGTGTAAATGCAATTCAGATTACATAATCCGAATTCCTTCAACATAAGATTCTTTTGTATGGACCACATTGAACCGACAGTTTATGTGGTCCCCAACGTTCAGATATCTCTATAAATAAGTGTTTATGGTTTTCATTTTCATTTCCACCAAAACAAACAAACACACCAAGGAAATCATGAAAATTTTTGTCATTGTGATGAAGATCTTTCTCATGCAGTCGCAAATAGATATCTCTCTATTTGATTGCATGATGAAGATCTTCAACATGCTGTCAAAAATATATAGATAGATCTTGTTGCCTTGGTTTATTTGCTGCAAAACACACACACAAAAAAACACACCAAAGAAACCATGAATTTTTTGTCATTGCGTTGAGGATCTATCTAATGTTGTCGCAAATAGATAGCTCTCTATTTTGCGACAGTATGTAGATCTTCATCATCGTAATGTTGCAGATTTGAATCCGAAAAGGTTTTTATGAACTCAACCAAGTTGACCTACCGAAAGAAATATGTCAGTTGGCAAGCCAGCTGGATTGAGTTCAAAAGCACCTCTTCGAACACCATCCTAGAATACTTTGTTGTTTATGTTGTTTTAAGCTGGTCACTTGTTTTTTATTCATTTATTAATTATTTTCTATGTCATATTCCATGAAATCTCTCTAAAAACCCTCCAAAATATGCATTTTGGTGTTGTTCGGATTATATAATCCGGAATATTTTTGTCATTTTCGGATTTTATAATCCGAAAACCCTCAGTTGTTTTTGGACGGTGGCGTTTCACCAAAGGTTTGGCCGGTTAGTGGAGCCATTAATGCATTTTTGGATGATTAGCACCACAAACACGTTTTCATTGACTGTACTTATGACCTAGGATTTGTTTTAGGCTATAAATAGGCTTGCATCTTCAACAAATTCCTTCATTCTTCACTTCACCTCTTTTCTTATATTTTCTACAATTTTTTTTAGTTTTCCAAGAGTGTTTGTGGTGTCATGGTCATTGTTGATCGTTCATATAACCCAAACAAAAACCAATTTTACTTTTTTTTTTCAAGAAATTTTCGTTTTTGTTTGGCCTGTTAAGGGGGTAAATCAAAACAAAATATTTTACAGGGGGTAAAGACCTATTAACCCTTTTTTTTTTAAGAAGCATATGAATTGAACTTTTAAACATGGTAGTAGGCATTATCAAACTTTTAAAATGTCAAATTCATTCCTAAAAAGTAAGCTACTCTCTCCCCTCTCATTCTCCAACCCTAGCCCTCACCCCTTTCTTCTTCTTCTTGTCAGAGGGGTGATTTAGGGTCAATTTTGACCCAAAAATCACCATTCTGAGTTGTTTTTCCTTATATCCTAATTGAATAAGTGATTTCACATATTTTCTATTTTCTTTCGTTTGTTTTTGTGATTTCGTCGTCTCTGAACAACTCTGTTTGTTTTGATTTCCCGTCTTTGTACGGTGTGTTTTTGATTTCCCGTCTTGGTGCGGTGTTGATTTAATTCAGGTTGAAAGATTAACTTTGAGCAAGTGCAGATCCGATCAATGACAATGACTTTGGCGTTTTCAACGTTGTAGATCCGGAGACATGAATATTCCGGAGATTTTAATATAGTCATATTAGTCATATTTGTAGGCATATGTACTTTGCCGTTTTTTGCTATTAACATGGATGTTATGAGTTTGTTCACAGATTCATCCTTTTTGTTTTTAGCGAATTTGGATTTGTATTGTATCAATGTACTCCATCAATTTGAATAAATGAATATCGTTTACTTTTGTAAAAAAAAATAAAAAATGTTGCTGGCCAACTTAAACCTTAATATTTTTTACAGGGTGGTGTGTTATTTCAATTTCAACAAATCGTTGTAGATATTTTCCATTCCTAATTAGTTTTTTAATAAATTCAATTTATTTACCTTTTTCAAATACGCATGCAATGTATCGCAAAGATGATAAATTTCTGGCTGTTTTTGCACCATAAACTCGGCACATAAAAGGGCAATGAATCAGGATCATAAACAATTAGGAAGACATTCACGCATAGGCGGCATAGCCATTTAGTATTACACACACACACACACACACACACACACACACATATATATATATATATATATATATATATATATATATATATATATTATAATATT
>Ga0228710_1004887_pt1 | contig 21034 bp, 13 predicted proteins | sample MedpolnodulmetaG_FD_177995 | JGI IMG/M metagenome (GOLD analysis project Ga0228710, IMG submission 177995) | Root nodule microbial communities from Medicago polymorpha collected in Santa Monica, California, United States - pink nodules | ecosystem: Host-associated > Plants > Roots > Nodule... | reverse complement strand
TTATTCTCGCTTTCCATGTTTGATCTTATGGATTTGAATTGTGATTGAAAAATACATTTCGAATCTAGGTTAGAATAATCTTCTATCAATACTTTTGTTCTAGACATGGAACTTAGGTTGGTAATCACTTTGAATATTGAAACTTAAAGCTTTTGTATCATTGTATAGTGCGAGACATCGACGATACAATGATACAATCGACTATTGGATCGGTTAATCGTGCTAGACATCAACAATTAAACGACCCAATAGAAATCACGATATCATTTGGACACGAATGATGTTGTTGAGCAATATTTGATAATATCGAGTGATAATTAGTATCTGCAACCCAAATCCGAGAATACGTACGAGTAGGTTGATGAAGTTTAATCCCAGCATACTTTATTTCCCTGTTAACTCTCAGCCCATTTATAAATTCTTAGTTTGATAGTGTATGAAACAACAAAATACTAGACAACCCTAGCTCAGAACGATATTGATTGTTGAACGGCTTAGAATATCGCACTAGTCCCTGTGGAGACGATAACATAAATACTTACTTTTGTTGCTACAACAGTCATCTCTCTAACAATTTTAATAGTATGTCTCACGAAACTTAAATCCTTCAAGGAGTTTTATATAAGCATCACTATCAAGTAAGTCATACATTGTAACACATATTTCATATAAATTGAGCCTCTCATATGCTACTAAACATAATCAAGAAAAAGTTCTTCGACCCACTTCAGGTGAATTATTCTCTTAAACATAAATGATAAACATTTATCAATTCACTTATGGTGAACATATCAAACTCATTCTAATTCTATTTTCGCACAAAAAATCATATTTATCTAATTAACTTCACACCTTCAAGTGCGCATATTACGAATCTAAAAAGTTTTACTTTACATAATGAGTTTGATTTCACTAGAATTTTCTCTTTCCAATTGTAGATATTTTCTTTATCTACCATTTTTAATTCATTATCCTCATTAGCACTTTCACATATAACGATATATTATATGCATAATATATGCAAGGTCCGGGGTTCGAACTCCCGCCACCAACAAAAAAATGCAAAAACATTGTCAACGTTGACTTTTATTTCTGGTTCCATCTCATTCCATTCAAGACATAATTTATTGAGATCTCTTTATTTTCATAAGTTTCAGGTACCTGATTAGTTCTTCTGGAACTTAAAAATCAATTATGTCAAATACTCTTTTGGAATTTCCATATCCTCATGTGGTGTCATCTTTCTTTTTAGCTCATTTTCTTTCTCGATGATTTTTGTCATTGGAACTGATTTTTCTACTATACTTCAAGCGTGGTCGAGATTCATTTGTACCTTTAGATTGTCCAACAAGAACATCCATTTTTATTGGAGCTTTAGCGACTGATACTTTGTTTGGTTAACTTTATAAATGAATTATGTCTAGAACATCTGGTTCATATTGATTTATACGAGGATCAAGATGATATAAAAATAATTCATTTGAACTTCTAGTTCATATTTTCAGCCATTTATCATCTCCCCCTAATATTGGGAAAATATTTCATTCATTTATAATTAGTACTCTACTAGACGTAACTAGCCTGCTGGGCTATAAACAAGTCTCCAATTATTGGTTCAAGAAGATATATAATAGTTGGAGATTCATATCAATTATAGTTTTCCAATATTCTCTTACAACCCATCTAAGTGCATCATATTGGAGCAATTGAAACATAAACAACATATCCAAAAATGCTTATATGAGAAATATTAGATTTATAAATTAAAAATGAAATTGTAAATTAGGGGATAACTTGTGTATGATAACTTGTTGGCTTGATGCGAATCAATGTCTCACAATGCAAGATTTTATATTCCCAAGTACAAAGTTGAAGGATCTTATCTTATAACTATTGATCGTACATTTAACATTAGACGTCTAATGAATGGATCTTCGAGCCTATTTTTATAGATGAACATCTGTTACCGAATGTTCAATATAAATTTTCATATACGCTCAATACTTATCAAATGAGGAAAATGAGATGTTAGTAAAATAATTTCACAACCTTCTAGTTGTGAGTTAACAATAAACATACATGTGACCATAGTTGATGCATCAATTGAAGTTATAAAATATCTACAAGGTCCACATGATCATTATGTGTATATTAGTTCGCGGATATCCTGAAATGTGACACTCATTTCCTCAAATATCAACTTTCTTTGGAAATTAGTAATGCACAAAAGTTATTAGATTTGAAGAAACTTCTGGTTCTTCAATTCAAATCCATAAAAAAAATTAACTATTTTTCTTTGCATCATAATATATTCAAGATGACCCAACTTATCTTGCCAACAACAAACTTAATGTGACTTGTAAACTTTTGGTTTACAATAATATGTCTCTCAATTTCACCAATATAAGTGTAGTATTATTCAAAGGAAAAGACATGTAACCTTTTTACTGCACATATTTTATCCAAAATATGTCTCGTAATATAGAGATATTCAATATCTTCTTCATTTCTTATTTCAATATGATATCCATTTAGAATGATATCCTTGAAGTTTTGAGACATAGAAGAATATATTACATTCTCAATGTGTAATTATATTCCTTCATATAACAACATATTGACTCTTTTGGATCCTTCAATAATTTTGTAGTGCTAAAAGTAAAACTACAATTAGTTTCTTTGTATTAATAATTTAATCATTTTTTTATAGTCTTTTGCAACTTTGTATTACTAATTTAATCAATTTTTTTTTATAGTCTTTTGCAAAAGACATCTTTCATTTACAAACAATATCCAACAAAATATACATAAAGTTATCGTTTTCCTTAGTGAGGCCAAGTTCTAAGAACAATACTTGTTTGAGACCTCGAAATAGTAATAGACATGTATGTGTGTGTGTGTGTGTGTGTGTATATGTATTATTTTTATAAGGAATCAATAATTCAAATTTCATTTATAGTTATTTTGTCAACTAAAAAAATTCCAATTCAACATAATTTTATTCTTAAATCTTAATCTATTTAAAAAAAACAATAATGCCAAATTGACAACTATAATACTTACTATTTCATTAGAAAAAAAATTATGTGGAACACAAATTATAAGTGTCGAATGTGCAAAGAGATGACAATACCTCAAATTTATATGTCTTGTGAGAACTCATTAGAATTAAAGATCATAATCATCATCAGTCATAAATAATAAACTTTTACCGTCTTTATCATATCAATGATTTTTTTTTTTTTGAGGGAAATCATATCAATGATAATCTCTACTCTATCAATTTTTGATATTATTTTCTCGATTTCACTACTTCAGGAACATATTCAAAGGATAATTTTTTCTTTAATTTTATTTTGTCTAACTTATACTAAGATCGAATAGATCTTATATATTTCAATTGTGAACAAAGATCTAGTTCTTCGAGAACTCAACCACAAACATCTATCAACAATGACAAAGAAAAATAACAATATTTTTATTTTGCAATATTTCACACACGATTGATGTTAAATTATTATTTCTTCTAAAACTATATCTCAAATCATTTAAAAACAACGGAAAAATAATAATTCATTCTTTGACCAATCAAATTCACGACATTTAATCAAATTAAACTCATGGCAATGAAAGGCAATTATGAATCATAATGTTTCTCGAAAAATATAATCATAATATTCAAAAATTAATCATCATATTATTTAATCTCATTAAATAAGAGTAAATTCAACGGAGAAGCAAAATCCAATATTGCAGTTAATTCAATTTACGCTGCCAAACCGGTTTTAAAAGTAAAATAATATCGCACAATTCACGTATTGAATCCAAAAAGGAAATTGCTAAACTTCCCGACAAAATTTCCAGCGATATATTCACGATGGAAATTGCTTGTTGCAAAAAAAATAAAATTGGCACCACTACCTCCGTGTTTTCCGGTAAAAGCAAATTTTAATTGGCTGATGGAAATTCCTGAGACATTCGGGGTGAATTGTCTCGGGATATATAGCATTGCTGATCCAAAAATAATTTTTCAAGACTTTTCGGGAACGTGCTAAATTGTTTTTTTTTTTTTACGTTCTCCATGAACTAACCAACAAATTTAACCAAAATTTGAGACTTTTTAAATTCTTCTGAAATTCATATAGAATAAAATTTGGTTTTTAAGTTCTTCAGAAACTATACACAATCAATTCTTTGTGCAATCCTCCCTGAATTAATATTTTGTAATTCTTTAGAAATTCATAGAAAATAATGTTGAGTTTTTCAAAAACTCTATAATAAATCTCAATATGATATCAATCCTTGTGCGACTCTTCAAGGATGCATGGACATTAATTCTTCAGGAATTCAACAATTAATTTTTTTTTATTTGATTATTTTATGTAATCTCATTGTATGAGTTTTGATTGCAAGGAGGAATCACGAATAAAACTCACGTGATCTCCCTCTATGAGTGATCAATTATCGTTACAAATAGGCTTAGCATAATCTTTCAAAGAAATAGGCATAGCATAAATGAATCGTATGAAATATTAGATTAACTAATTCAATTATCCACACGGCCTGTGTAATTGAAAGCAAACATATGAAACACACACATTGGAACATATAATTTAAATAACAACATATTAACGTAAGAATCAGTATTACCTCAAATGAAGAATCAATATTACTCTCAGATGGTTAGAACATGTTGATAACGTGTTATGAAAATATAGAATGATGAAGAGAAAGAGTATTTCTTATGTATGTGTTTCTATTACAATGCACTCTATTTACATGGAGATACAAGAGTATGGAAATGGGTTAATGGATCAAATGTTTGGCCCAATGACTAATAGACATCCACTAAAATATTAAAATTGTTGTATACACAAATAAGAAGGATGAAAGACACATATAAAAGACCGTAATACCCCTCGACAGTTAACTGCCGCCGGTTCCTTTTTCCTCGGCAGTTAACTACCGATGCGTCCTGCAGCCAATGCAGAGGCAGAAGGACTTGCTTCTGGACCTGTAATGTGTTTTAAACGTATAACATAAACCTATTCCAATATTTTCACATAAAAAACAATAATAAATTATCAACATTTGATTCAAATAAAAATGCACGACTATAGCAAATTACCAAGATGAAATAAAAATGTACCAACATCAGTTAACATACATAATGTCAACCAAATACGAACAAAAGTCACCAAAGTTTGAAAATGAAACTAACAAAGCCTAAAACCAACAAGTCCTAAACAACAACTACAAGTAATTCTACTCCTGGTCCTGTTGATGTTGTTGTTGCCTCCTCCTCGGCCTCTGGCCTCGCCTCCTGGTCAATATCGGCGCGATCTACTCCCTAACATGACGCAAGGCCGCATACAAATCCTGAGGGCTCATGACCTCCTCCTGACCCAAATGCTCATCAGCATGGGCAACAACGCCACTAACCATGTCATAGGTATCAGGCGAGCTTCTCGCCTCGTACCACTCCCACTGCCGTGCAATGATCCGCTCTTCATTTGCAGGCCTCAGAAGATCTCCTGAAAGAGGTGGCTAAATCTGAGGGTGAGACACCCTAGTGTACCATAACACATAGCCATCCCTCATCCGCCATGTATCCTCTCCTTCCGGTTCACCCCAATCGGGCTCCTTAAGCGTGTGAATGTGGTAGTCAAGAAATGCCTGCACAATCTGAGGCGGTCGCAGCTCTACAACATCCGTCGGATGTCTAGGGACGGTCTGGACGTATCCGTACTGCCGAAAAACTCTCTTAGGTAAGTGACGGTACACCCTAACAACACCGCACATAACCCAGTCTGAATACCAGAAAATCTCCTCAAAACCCTGAATCTCCATGTGCTCTTAGTATGACCTCCAACATACGTCATCAAACTGTAAATGATCAAGCAATGACCGATACGTCACCCCCTCTCCATTTCCTTTTTGTAACGTCCACTTCGCTGCAACCGGATAGTTTTCAATATAGTTGGGATTTGGATCACACTGTAAATGTCAGGAAAATGCGCCAAAAACCATCCCTGCACAAACCAAACAAATCACATTTATAAGTTATTACGCATGAAAAATATAAAAAAATAAAAGTTAAGGTTCAAATGTGACAATTTCTTACAGTGAGCAGTGTCACGCTTCCCCCAAGATCTCTGTCTCCAGGCAAATGATAAGTGCCAGAAAGTAGTAGTTCAAATGAAGATTTAGGGCACTTTTGTTACTTGTTTTGCAATTTATTAAGGAAAAAGCCGAGAGATAAGTGATTATGGTCCTTTTACGCTTTATCTATCTTACTTTACCTAATTTTGCAAGAAAGTTACTCAAGGCACTGAGCAAAGAAGGAAAACAAGAAACAAATACAACAAGGCCAAAAATAGGCAGAGAGGCACATTTACTCGCCCCCAACTCGCACCCAACTCGCAATGGCGAGCTATCAAAGAAACAGCATAGGCAGAAGCAAAGGTTTACTCGCCATGGCGAGTGAAGTTACTTGGGAGGCGAGCAAGGGCGGCTAAACTCCCCATTGATGACGTGACACAAACCCACTAGGGAAGAAACCTCTACTCGCAATGGCGAGCAGAGGAACTCGCGAGGTGAGTTGATGCAGATGAGAAAGCTTATAAATAACCCTTGATCATTTCTTAAAAGGGAGTTAGATTTTATTTCAAAGAAACACAAAAGGATACTTAGAGAGAGAGAGATAGGGCTTGTTCTTCATAGAGTAAGAGTGATAGAAGTTGGATTCTTCCTCATTTGGTGAGAAATCACAAAGTTGTAATGAATCTCTCCATTTCAATTCATTCTTGCAAAGCTTCCATGAAAATGAGTAACTAAATCTCCATTGTTGGGATTAGAGGTACTTGATCTTAGCTAAACATGTAATCCTTTGATCTATAAATGTATGGTTTTAGTATTTCATTTGATATGGAGATTATATTTGCACTTTATTGTTCATGTTTGATTTAATTGTGATTGAAAAATACTTTTCAATCTAGGTTTAGAATAATCCTCTATCCAAACATAAATTCTAGACATGGAATTGATGTTTCAATAGCCACTCTTTGTATCCGAACTTAATTCTTTCCTATCATTTAAGAGATTGACAAATCATCGATTGAATGATAGGAACGACTCTTGGATCATTTAATAGTGCGAGACGTCGACGATTAAACGATACAATTGAAATCGCAATATTATTTGGACACGAATGATATTGATGAGGGACACGTGGTAATATCAAAGAAAAGCTAGAATCCATGCATGATCTTTAGGTTATGTGTGATGCTTGATTAAGGAACTCTAATCCTAACAAGTTTCACGCCCTATTAATCTCGAGTTTTAATCTTATAACATAGCTACTTAGATTTTAAGCAAACAAATAAAGTACTCTCTCAACTTAGAATGATAATTGATGTCGAACAGTTCATGATATCACACTAGTCCCTGAGGAGATGATATATAAATACTTACTTTTGATAGACGTAAAAATACTACATCAACAAACATGCCTCAGCTAAATAGTGGTATAGGTATGCCAATGTCATCCCTCCCCAAGAATAATTAAGCATCCCCGCGTAGCCATCCTCCATGGTCGTCAGATAGACCAACTCGATGCGTTTGTTGCTTTTATCACCAAACAACAAGCATCCAACAAGATATAGGAGATAACACTTCACACAAGCAGTCCTAACCCTCCCCAGCTCCTCTAGATCCCCTGGATCCTCAAGATCCGCCAATCTGGTAGCACTATCAAGGTGCCTCGTATAATACTCCCTCAACGACTTATAACTAATGTAACCACCATACTCTTCACCGCAATTTTTCTCTGCATCCGCCTTTGAAACACCTAAGTGCCTCACCATCAGTTCCGCTCCCTCACTCCGAGACATCTTCTTCGGATGGCTCAACATCCACCCTTCAATCGAAAGATGCGTAAGACATGCGACATCATCCAAAGTAACGGCCATCTCCCCCAAGACCATGTGAAAACTGCTGGTCTCGGGATGCCACCTCTCGCATAAAGTCATCAGCAAAGCATGAGGCACAGTGGCGTAGCCCAGATAAACCAAATCATGTAACCCACTCGCCCTAATCGGATGCCAAAACCAATCCTGATTATCGTTTGGATGTCGGAGACTCAAAATCTTAGCCCGATGATTAATCGGTTTTACAACACGCACGTTACGAACCTGAAATAATAAAAAAAAATAAACATATTTTAAACAACTTAAACAATGTAAACATTTAACTAAACAAAATAAAACTTAACACATGCAAAAATAAAAATCATAAATTTAAATTTCCGCACATATTTTAATTTAAGACATAACACATGTAAAACTTAAAAAACACATAACAAAATTAGTGCATTTAAATTGGCACGCACGTGAAATTTCAATTTATATTATGTGCGGCATTTTAAAATTAAATTTCGCGCACCAATTTAAAACATAAAGAAAATAATTAAACAAAAACACATATAAAAGTTGATATAATAATTAAACAAAAACACATATAAAAGTTGATATAATAATTAAAACATTTAAATCGTGTTGCATATGATAATTTTAGACAATTAAAAATAACACTTAAGTTATCTGAATTATACCAAAGCAGCAATGCCACATGGTTGGCATAAGAATGCAACAGAGATGTATCTTCCGATCCTCCAGGAAAGGGAGGTTGCAAAGGTAATGTCGTTGGGGCAGCCGTTGCTGCAATGTCATCCTGGTCCATCACAGGCACAACATCGTCCGGAATATGTTGTCGTCGTACCCACCATCAGTGACATCGTGGTGTACCTGATTTTGATAATTCAGGTACTCCACCTAGGCCAGGTCGACAACCTGTGACTCTTCAGGCTGTGTAGCCTGAGAAGTCCCTGAACCATCCCCCCTCCGACCTCTTCCCCTCTTCGGTATATGTGTGTTTTTCCTCTCCCGTCGGTGGCTTTGTGTCATAGCACACCTACCAGCAATCATCTTAGATGGATCAATCGGCTGCCCCTGTTCCTGATCAGACATATCTACACAAAAAATTAAAAAATTAACATCATTCAACTTATACGTAAATAATCAAACGCATTAAACCTAAATTAAACATATACATTCACATTCAGCGAAAATTAAAACCACATTTAACCTAATTCAATATACACTTTATCAAAGTACAATGAACATCATTTCCATAACCTAAAACCATTCAATATAATTATCATTTCAATATAATTTGTGTGTATCATTTCCATCATAACCTAAACATCATTCAATATAATTCTCATAACCTAAACTAACTAAATAATCAATAATCAATATACACTTTATCAAACTATAATTAACATCATTTCCATAACCTAAACTAACTAAATAATCAATATAATTGTCATTGGGGCATTTTATCAAACACTTTGTGTGCAAAGTATCAAACATATTCAAATTGTGTTCATTTGGCACCATTCAAAACCACATTATCATTAAACATCTTTTAAACAACATAGGCAACAACTACATTCATTTATCAATTCATAAACTACACATGCAATGTTCAAATTGTCAATTTCAAAATCAACCCTAACCACATGCAAACTACTCTAATTTTTTTTTTAAAAATAAACCTAAACAAACTAACATTATGATTACAATGATTGATGCAACTTACTTGTGATAATGTGTGGTTGATTTCCTTGCAATTCGTGGAAATGACTTTGGTGAGAATTGGAGAGAATTTGAGAGAAGTTTGAAGAAAATTGAAACTCAAATGTGTTATGGTGCTTCTGTTCATGTATAAACACGCATCGGCAGTTAACTGTCGATGGAACCGACAGTAGTTAACTGTCGAAGGGTATTTTGGTATTTTATATGTGTTTTTCAGCCTAACCAAATGTGTCAACAATAATTTTCCTATAATAAATTTATAACAGTTATTTAGTTTTATTCTCTATTATTTTTTGCATTTGATATGAAAGTGACTAAATATTTATTATTTGTGGTTGTGCCTATAGAAAAATTTCTCCGAATTAAGGTGGTGTGCTGGTGTGTTACTTCTAGATGCAATAATGCATAGCCACGTCATTATTGTAACATTTATGTCGAGGCCAGTCGAGGTACAGATTTATGGGTCAAATTTTGGTCATATTCATTTTTGTGGACAATTTTAGGTCGATGGTGGCTCTTTAAGCATCATTAGTAAAAAAAATGTGTATTCAGATGGATTGCGTAATATTGCGGTAATTATATAAAAAAAATAATTACATTGTAAATATTGTAAAATGTATAAATGTATTAGATGAAAATTATCGGTATTAATGTAATGTTTATATTAAATATTTTTAAGGGGTTTATTAATTAAATACTTTTCTTTAGTATGCAAAAATCTGTTAAATATTTGCATCGGTTCCGTTGCAAATTTTATTTACTTATAGATATAGAAGTAAAAAAAAGATTGGTGAATATATAGAAGTAAATTTTTATGTACTATATGAGAAAATCGATATGATAATATTTTGAAAACTCATAACTATTTTTAAAATATCGACATTAATGTATTTTTTATTAAATATTTTGTTATTTTATATGCAAAACACGTTAAATATTTGCATCATGCTTGTTGTAGATTTTGAAAACTCATAAACTATTTTTATATATCAACGTTAAACCGAGGTAGATCATCCCAAAGAATGCTCGCCCTTTATTTGTAAACTTAAGCTTCTTGCTATGACTCTTCGACACATATAACTTTTTTTTTTAGGGAACGTATAGCTTGAAACCAATATGTTCAACATCTTTGCCGACATCCTACATCAAAAATTACCTAAAGTAAAAAATAAAACAATAAGGTGAATAGGAGCTTACATAAATACTTCAATCTGTCTATCACATGTATAGGTCATCTTTGCCAAGCCTTACTTCCTCATCAATTTGTCACAATTTCCTCTCTCCCTCTCTAATGGCAACATCTCTCAAAGTTCATAAAGTTCTTTCTATAGCACCACCAAGTGAAACCTTTCCAACCACTTTTCCCTTCACTTTCTTTGACTCACTATGGCTAAGAATCCCACCAGTTGAACGTCTATTCTTCTATGAAGTCCCCAATGTATCAACCACTTCTTTCTTTGATTCCATTCTTCCAAATCTCAAACACTCTCTTGAACTCACACTCCAACACTTCCTCCTTCTTGTTGGTAACATCAAATGGCCACAAGATTCATCACATCCCATCATCAACATGTGCCTAGTGATTCCATTCCCTTAATTGTAGCTGAGTCAAAAGAAAATTTCAATATTTTATGTTCAAATCTTTGTGAAGTTGAAAAAAAACAACACTTAATCCCAAGTTTGGAAATTTCACATGAAAAAGCATCAATTATTTCACTACAGGTCACTCTTTTTCCTAACCATGGATTTTGTATTGGTATAACCACACACCATGCAGCTGTTGATGGAAAATCTTCAACTTTGTTTATGAAAGCATGGTCTTACTTTTGTTCCAACCTTGAAAAAAACACACCCTCTTTATCATTACCTCAACATCTAACACCATTTTTTGATAGGTCCATTATAAGAGACCCTTTAGGGATAAATGAGATTTATTTAAAAGTGTGGTCGAATTTCGATGGAGAAACAAATAATCGAAGCTTGAAGGTTTGGGAAACAATTAGCGCAACAAAAGGTGAAGCAATCAAATGTTTGTTTGAATTTTCACTTTTAGATATTCAAAAGCTTAAGAAATATGCACTATCCAAAGTTGAAAATAAAAGGGTTTCAACTTTTGCGGTTACTTGCGCTTATTTGTTGGCATTAGTGGTTAAAGTTGACAAACCAAAATCCAATAAGACAGCTTTTGTTTTTACTGTGGATAGTAGGCCACGTTTGGATCCACCAATTAATGGAAATTATTTTGGGAATTGTATTGTGTCACGATTGGTTGTGGGTGAAACCGAGGCATTGTTGAAAGATGATGGATTTATTAGTGCTCTTGAAGGAATAATTGATGTGTTGAATGGTTTGGAAAATGGTGTGTTGAATGAGGCGGAGATTTGGATGTCAAAAATACAATCTATAATGAGTGAGACTAATAGGTTGTTTTCTATTGCCGGGTCACCTAGGTTGGAGGTTTATAATTTTGATTTTGGATGGGGTAAACCTAAGAAAGTTGATGTTACTTCTATTGACAAAACAGGAGCCTTTTCTCTTTCCGAGAATAGGAATAATGATGGTGGAGTTGAGATTGGTTTGGCTTTGAACAAACAACAAATGGAGGTTTTTGCTCAACTTTTTGTTCAAGGACTTGAATCATTGTAATAGTATCAAGAAAATCAAGAAAACGGATTGTTTATCATATATTACTTTGCCTTTTAAAAATAAACACAATCACGTGGTTGCAGATTTTAATCATTCAATTTAGGTGAGATAATTCACATTTTGGATTTATATTTTGAATTGTTTTTGTAAGTTTGGAATTGAAATTGTTGAGAAACTCTTGCTTTAAACTCGTTCAATGTCTTCTAGCTCATCAAGCCAAGTAGGACGAGATAAATTCTTGAAATACTTTTTTTTTGTCAAATTGAAATACTTATTCTAATATGTATTTTAAAAATTTATTGTATAATTAATGTATTTAGTTTACAGTATAGACTAAATACATCAATTATTAAATAAACCTGAAGAGAAAACAAATTGCAAAAGAGAAAGAAGAAAAATATTCACAATTTTTTTGAATGATATTTGTTAGATTGAATGAATTAATGAATGCTAAGCTTTGCCTCCTCGAATCTGGATGTTTTAGCTTCATCTGCTTGTTTTATCTCAAACTCAATGTTTGTCTCCTTGAATCTCTCCCCATTGTAAACTCTCAAACATGTTGTAGTCATAGTTTTGTTGTCGCCTCATATATTTTTCTTAGAATAATTTCAAGATGCCAATAATATAATATGTGATTTTTTGAAAGGAATAATATAGTATGTGATGTGATAAGCAAGTAATGGAAATAACACAGAACGTAGTCCACGTATTACTTTTGGGTCTTGTTAACAAGTGTCTTTAAGGATACAAAAATAAAAATAATTAATAAGTTTTATGTAGAAAAAGTTACATTTTAAAGTTTCAGTACATTGGAAGCTGCATTTTCAAGACAAATTTTTTTCTTTAATCTTCTTAACAAATGCTCTTAGAACATTTGTTAGCATTTTCCATTTTTTTTCTCTATGAATATTTTTGTTTAGGACGGATTAAGGTGATGTACTTGTGCGTTACTTCTAGATGCAATAATGCATAGTCAAGGTACACATTTATGGGTCAAATTTTGGTCATATTTCATTATTGGTAATAGACAAGTGTATTCACACGGATCGTGTGATATTGCAGTAATTATATAAAAAAAAATATTGTGAAATGAATAAAAGTAATAGATGGAAATTATCAGCATTAATTAACGTAAAGTTTCTATTAAATATTTTTAAGAGGTTTATTATTTATTTTTTTAAAACATCAAAATGGAATATATTAACACACGCGGTGAAACCTCTTTAATACAAGATGTACCGGAGGGCCACCCCAAAAAGAGAACTGTCAAATAATATTTACAAATCTATGGTCAGCCGATACCCAAACATAACATAGGGTCCGACCACCACATCTGAGTGACGTGCACAATCGTGGCATTATTAGCTTTAAGCCACCACAATGAATGAAATTTAACCTTTTCTAAAAGTTGTTCTATGGTGGTTTGGATATTATTAAATATTCTGTTATTACGTTCATTCCAAACCACCAAAACACAAAGTAACCAAACAAGCTGAAGGAAGGACCTGCACGTCCTTGAATGACTTGTACAATGAATGAACTGAAAGAAATGCTCGCAGATATCATTAGGTTCGACACTTGAAACACCAATCCACGACCTGATGTGCCCCCACAAAGGGCCGAAGCTGACACAGTGAAGAAACAAATGCGACGCTGATTTGTCGTGACCGCAACCAGCAACACACCCAGCTATCTCGGCATTGATCATACCTCTTCTGACAAGATTAGTCTTGGTTGGCAACCTATCCCGCAGCAACCGCCAAGCGAAAACGGAAACCTTCATCGGAACCTGCTTATGTCAGACAAGATCATTCATTCCAACCGTTGGGGGGTCGTTCGGAGTAGCCATAATGTGATAGACACCACTCACAGTATAACCCCCTTGGATGTCTGGGTTCCACTGCCACCTGTCAGAAATATTAGACTGCAAAACAAAATCATTAAGAAGATGCATGCAGTCCTCCACCAACTCCTCCTCCCACGCTCACAGACTCCTCCTCTAACTCCACGCCTCTCCCCCATCCTCCCAACTGAGAGTAAACATGTCAGCCACCGTACATAATTTATTATTCGATAATTCAAAAAGGCGACTAAACCGCGTACGTAATGGCACATCTCCTATCCACCTGTCATACCAAAAGAAAGTACTAGTTCCATCCCTCACCTTTTTCGACACCCTCTCTGCAAACCAACCCCCATCTGTGTCGCCTATCCCATCCCTAATCTTCGCTATCTCCCTCCACCAAAAAGAACCACTGTTGCCCCCAACCTCCAACCTCCCTGCCTCCTCACCATATCGCGCCACCAAAACCCTATACCAAAACCCATCTCTATCCACCAACATCCGCCGGCACGTTTCCCTAATAAAGCACTATTAAATCTCCTTAACTGGCTCACCCCCAACCCTCCAAACTCCTTTTGTAAACAGACTGAGCTCCAAGCAATCCAGGAAATTTTCCTGTTATCCTCGCTCCCTCCCCAAATTTTTTTATTAAAAATAGATTAAAGAAAAAATTTTGTCAAATATTAATTAAATATTTTCCTGTAATATATGCAAAAATCGTTTACTTATTTGCATCGCTTCTGTTGCAGGTTTTAGTTGCTTATGTGTGTGTGTGTGTATATATATATATATATATAAATAATTTTCTTTGACAAATATATAGAAGTAAATTTTTATGTACCAGTGGCGGAGTCAGACAAAAAAGTTTGGGGTGGCCGCCATCAAAATAAATTAAAATATATAAATCATATTTCATACAACACATTAAGTTGTAATAAACTAAAAATTGATCATTCAAAATTTAAATTACATAATACATAAAGTCGACCATTAAATACTTAATATGACACTTTATACTTTCTGATCGACTTGAAATCATCAAAAATTGACTCGGAACTAATACATGCACTAATTTCCCTTTCAATATAAACTGACATGCTATCTGCTAGAAATTCATGTCTCATCTTGTTTCTCAACTTAGACTTGATAATTTTCATTACTGAAAAATATCTTTCCGTTGTGGCTATAGGAACCGGAAGAGTCATAATAATACGCAACAAGTTATCAATCAAGAAGTATTTTTTGGTTTGTCTGGTGGCAGCCAAACATGAACATAATTCTTGAATAGTTGATAAATTTTCAAAGTTGATAAATTCTAGAAAGGTCACCCATTTAATGATAAAGTAATGACCAAAGATATACGGGTGGAGGAATGCTAGCAACACTCATTTTTCAACACTCTCTCTAGCACTCACTCTTTTATTGGATGAAATCAATGTATGTCCCACCACTTTGTGTGAGTTTAATTTTCAAAGTGTAGACTCACAATGATTTAAACCAATAAGAAAATGAGTATTAGAGAGAGTGTTCAAAAGAAAGTGTTGCTAGCATTTCTATACGAGTGTGTTATAAATGAAGACAGTCGTTCCTTGTAAGAATAGGGTAGCTTCAATCAAAGTCCAAATGGTACTGAACGATATAAATAGGTTGTAATTTGTATCTGTGTAGTATTTAAATAGCCAAGTAACAATAGATAGGAAGGGTAGTATGATAATTTCCAGGGTATCAATCAATAAGTAATTGCTTCAGTATAAAAATATGTTTTGGTTGTTGTGTGACTGATACGTATTTAAAAACTGCTGCATAGATCAAGAATTTGAAATGGAAGACAGTTGCAATCATAAATATCATCACAAAGAGTGTAACACCCTAGAAAGAACACTAAAATATTCATCAGGTGTTTGAGATATAATTTCCATTATATTTTTAAATAATATATTTGAACACACCAGCGTGAGTTAATTTACGCTGGTGTTCGGAACGTGACTTAAGTCATGTAGAGTTATATATCTGCGTCATGTATGGGTATTTTAGACAGTTTATTTTGGATAGTTAAGTCATGCAGAGTTATACACCTGCGTCACGCGTGACTTAAGAAGAGCAAATTTCATGTAAAATAGTCTGAGCTATCACCCAACCTGAATGGCTCATAACTTGCTCATAAATAAACCAGACCATACATACCCCTTTTTGTCATTGAAGGTCTATTTCCACCCCATTCATGAAATAATGACGCCAAAAAGAAACAGAGAAAACATCCTCAAGAGATAAAAAATAAGTGCTCTATAAATCCTTAGTGTTGTTCTAGGAACCTTTTATTTCTATCAGAAACTATCTTCTGATAATGTATTTTATATTTTTTTTCTTTCTAAAAACAGCCTATCAAAAACTATCTTCTGATAGATTATTTTGTTTATTTTGAGTAACGCATGGATCCATCATTGAACTAAATTTGACCCCATAACATCAAGGTGCAGTACCTTGCAAGGGATGACCTAAAGTGGCTGTCTAACTCCCCAATACTTCACCCCATGTTTCAAGAGGATGGTCTATCTTACTTACTGTAGGATATGAGATTTGGGTATAGGTATGAGAACGGTGTACTAAACTCAATAGCTGCAAGAAATCATTGCGGGGCCTCTCATCTTCTCCTTAGCCTTATCTCATGTGCGCTGGGGATGACTGGCTAGCTCACCAAAAACATCAGGAGAGGTCGATGGGGACTTTCCGACGGCTCGTTATCGGACTCCATAGTCTCAGAGCTGAGATAATGGACAGCTTTCCTCTGAGAGTGGTATCAGAGCGATTCGAGATCAATCAGAGGTGTGCCTGGGCTTAACTGGCCGTGACCAAGAAACTACCATAATCTGAAACCTTATTATTTCTAGTAATCCAGTACTCCTCGTATCAACACAAGTGAACCCTAACATTACTGTACTCCTTTCATTGCAGCAGAAATGGGTAACGAAAACGACACCGTTTGGTTTCATCCACTTACAGTGCAAACCACGGTCCCGAAGAAGCAGCAATTGGCCACCGCCACCACCAGTGCAGATGATACTCTTCCATTTGAGCTGATAATAGAAATTCTAAAGAGGCTTCCCGTCAAATTCCTCATGACACTCAAATGCGTCTGCAAACCCTGGAATTCTCTTATTTCCTCCGATCTCAAGTTCGCCAAGAAACACCTTGATTTTGCATCCTGATTATGGGGCAGAAAGGACTCATTTTACCTTGGGGGTTTTGAGGGATTGCTTGTGCATCCTTGCGGGAAATGGGCGTCAAATGGTTTCTGATATCTGGCTGATGAAGGAATATGGAAAAAGAGAGTCTTGGACTAAATTGTTCAGTGTTCTTTACATGGGGTATAGTGATTTATTTTCGGATATCATTAGAGTACTTCATATTTCTGAGGACGACCAAGTGCTGCTAGAATGTGGGACGTTGAAAACACTTGAGTTGGTTGTTTACGATCCCATAAATCGTACTATGAAGATTTAAGATATTGAAAACTACAATGATTTGAGGCACCCGCAAATCTACGTTGAAAGTTTGATATCACCTTGTCCTTGATGTTAGTATGTATGTGCTATACCATTTATGCATTTTATTTAACTGCCAATTCATGTTATTTATTTTATGTTTTTTCTTTATCAATGGTATCTTAATAAATCACTGTTAATTACTGATCGATATGTGCAACATGAAAAACTGTTGTGTTTGTTTCATTTATCTGCTTGTTAGAGTTGTTTGTTACTTCATTGTGAATTACATTTTATACAACCCTTAATAATCATGCTTTGCATTAGATGGTTAGTGGATTGGTTTTCTAAGATTGGAATAAGTATTCAGATGTATACCCAGTCTATAGTATATTTGTTAGCATATTTGCTACCTGCTGCACAAATCTTGTTGTGCTAGAAGTAAAAAATTTATACCTTCTCTGTCAGTAGTCAGAACTCAGTCGGAACCTTGTCTAAGTCTTGCAAAACAGGGTTACCTCACGCATATGTTCAGAACATTGTGGACATATAAACCAACAAGGGTTAAAACTGAGCTACTTCCCCATAACTGTTGAAGAGTTCGTTTCATTAACATGGTTGCACAAATAAAAGACACAAATATGTACTATAATACGTTACTACAAAAGAGTGTAGTTTGGGTGCTGGGCTGGTTCGGCAGTGTTGCTGCTGGTTGCCGCGGTTGCTGATTGTGTGTGTTCTGTTGTGGCTGTGTGTGGTTTGGGATTAGGATAGCTGCTGGAGCGCTAGGGCCTTCCTGTCATGCGTTTCTTATGCTTTTGGTGGTTGTTTTTTGGTTCAGTTTTATGCTCCTGTAATGTTCCCATGCCCTTTTAGGTACTGCTTGTGCCGGGGTTTGTTATAAATATATGCTGTTTTAAAAAAAAATATGTTACTACAAAATTGAAAGTTAATATAAATCATATCACACCCATCGAAGAGCATGCATTAGATAGCAGAAAACCATGACCTGAGACAATATAATGAAAGATGTAGTTCAAACTTGAGGAGTACTTGTTTCATTGACTTTAGGAATTTTATGTACATTAGACAATTTAAGGAACTAAGCAAACTCGGACACTTTATGTAGCTTAGGTTTTTCTAGAGTTTAAATAAGTTTTTTTACAAAAAATATCATTCATGAAGTTGATGTCTTGACAAGTGTGTGTGATTCTGTCCCTGGAAGATGGATGTTTTGAATAAGAAATACTCTTGATTTTTTTTCTTGAGAGTTACATTTAAGTTTCTTTTAATTGCAGGTTGTGAAGGAGCCCTTTGATGCAACTTTTGGCAATACTGCAGATGATCATTGTGCCTATAGACATTGAGGAATGCTTCTGTTTTTCCTTTCTTTCATTCGTTTATTTTACTTTGAACCTTGGAGGCTAGAACTTATATCCTATTCTGCTTTATGTTATGTTTGAATATTGGATTAGTTGTATTATTTTGAGTCTTGGAGGCTAGAACTTGTTTCCTATTTTGCTTTATGCTATGTTTGAATATTAGATGTGTCATTTTGAGCCTTGGAGGCTAGAACTTGATTATATTATGTTGGAAATTTCATGATTAGCAATGGATGTGTTTAATTTTGTGCATTCTTCTATGCTTTAGTTTTCATGTGTAGTGCTTGTGTTGTTTCCTTAGACTTTGATGTAGTGGACATACTGCTACCCTCTACACCATTATAGTGTTTTGGGGTCGGCCGCTACGCTACGCTATCTGCCAATCACTACATAAGTTTAATTTTAATATGTTGGGGGCTTAAATTGGAACAGTATGACTGTCAATTACTCAAATTTTAAAACAATTTTCCATTGTCTTTGTCATCCCATATTCCTTAGGATCTTCAGTATTCATTGGAGGATTCACCAGCACTTTGGTATACACAATGACATTAGAGTAAGATTCAATTCAGCAAGTGGAGCATGGTGCTGAATACACGGTCTTTGCATAAGTTCAAAAGGAATCATCCAACATATATGTATGCACTTCAAATTCAACTTACACCGTTTAGTCATAACTCATAAGTAAACCTTGATCAAATCCCTTCCACCAAAATGTTATTCTGACTTCACCAAATCTGTGCCTATCTATCAATGAACTAATAACCTCAAACACAAGTTAAGTAGCTACTCACGCCACAACACTAAGAATCTATATCAATATTATATATAAAGAAAATAGTATTGATAGAGACAAATTATTAGTAACATCATTTTTTAAAATGACATAGTAATTTTTTTTTTTATTTTGATAGTAAAAAGATAAAAAAAATTGTACAAGCAAAAAGATAAAATTGAATGACATATAAATAAATGATTATTTATTTACTAGACCTTTACACTACTCCTTCTGTCTCGTATTATATAAGTCCTATTTGAGGAAAAAATCATGTCAGTCTCTATATAAATTATTGGGTTAAATATGTTTTTGATCCTTATAAATATGTCAACTTTTCGTTTTAGTCCCTCTAAAATTTTCCTTCAACTTTTAGTCCCTATAAAATTTTCAATCACTACTTTTGGTCCCTATTTTTAATTTAATTTTTGTATTTTTTTTAATGAAATTGTGCAGAAATGTGTAAAATATTCTAAAAAAAATTAGAATTTTTTAACAAAACACAAATTAAATATGAAATTTTAACCGTAAAAAATTAAAAATTCATATTAAATTCATGTTTTGTTAAAATATTCTAAATTTTTTTGGAGTGATTCTTATAATATTTTGAATTTTTCTGAAAATTTTTATTAAAAAAATATGAATTCTACATATGAGTTTACTTTAAAAGAGGGACCAAAAGTGAAGATTGAAAATTTTATAGGGACTAAAAGTCGAAGGAAAATTTTAGAGGGACTAAAATAAAAAGTTGACATATTTATAGGGGATTAAAAACATATTTAACCCTAAAGTATTAGATATATTTATTATTTTTGTCTGAACATACCCTTAATTGATATTAATAATTTGTCTGAAAAAATTAAATTAAATAAACATACAAATAAACTACAATTAACAATATTCACACATTCCCTAAAAAAACAATATTTGCACATAAGATATACATATTAACTACATTAGAAATTTTTCTTAATACATATGTACGAAATTACTCAAAGAGACTTATAATAAAGGATAAATGAAGAATAAAAAAAATCAAGAGTCCAAAATTTATGTCAGTAAAGACTTTTTATTTCTTCTTTTTGTTATGATAATAACTTTTATTTCAATCTTATTCTTGTCATTATAAAAAATTAAATCAAATAAAAATGAAGTGTATAATCTTTTAAACAAAACTAAAATTGGTTAGAATTCGAGATCCGTTTTAAAGTTGAATAATTACTGACTAAATTCTAAATGAACTCTTCTCG
>Ga0228710_1004886_pt1 | contig 21035 bp, 21 predicted proteins | sample MedpolnodulmetaG_FD_177995 | JGI IMG/M metagenome (GOLD analysis project Ga0228710, IMG submission 177995) | Root nodule microbial communities from Medicago polymorpha collected in Santa Monica, California, United States - pink nodules | ecosystem: Host-associated > Plants > Roots > Nodule... | reverse complement strand
TTTTTTTTTTTTTTAGTTATTATAATTTGCATGATAAATATTACTGTTCAGTTACTGAGAATAAAATTAAATATATTTTTCTTGTCTTATCCCTCCGGTTCCCGGGGAAGTAACCTTTTAATCTAGAGTTTGACAGGTAGATAAGTTAAGTGAAGTCTGATACAAAGATTGTTTTAGTTAGATTTCAAACTCGGGTTATCCTGAACAATTTTTTATGTTTTTTTGTTTTGTTAGGGGCTTTTCAATTTTTGATGGATGGTGTTTTTATTTAGTTTACCATTACTGATTTTAGTTAGGAGTATGGTAAACTAAAGTGAATTGTTCAAACAGTCAATGAATTAATCAATGGTTGATGTTAAGTACGTTTGTATAATGCATTATGAATGTGTTGGAATGTCAACGATTGATTTATTCATGAATGGTTGATGTTAAGTACGTTTGTATAATGCATTAAGTGAATTGTTCAATTTAGAATTAGAAGAGTAAAATTCTTTTATCGGTTTGGTTTTATGCTTTAAAATATTGTCTTGTCTGTCTTGCTTATATATCCTTGCTAACTGTAGTTTCATCTGTTTACTATTGGTGGAAAGAAATTTGTTCAAAGAGAATTGTAGTGATTTCGTGTCTTTTTGGTTTCAAATTGAATGCTTGTTTCTTGATTGTTGCTAAAAATTGCACCGTGGGTTGAAGCATACACTTCCTTATTACTAGGAATCTGTGTTGTCAAATAGCAGCGATAGCAGCACTATATGATATAGCATAGCAGATTATGATGAATCCTCTCTATGAAAATCGCAGTACAATCATAGTTTTGCTACTAGGGAAATAGCAGCCGCTATTCCAGTTTTTACTAGCTGATATAGCGGCAATAGTAGAAAAAGGAGGATTTTAGGATTTTAAAAAAATAATAAAATTGAAGAATCTGCATATTTACCATGGAAAAACTGAAGAATTGGTGAGTATTACTCCTATGTTCACGGTAATACTTATACTTCAACCTTTCAGTATGGAAGCCACAGTTTTCAATCATTCCATTTATTATTTGTATGCTTTCTTTATAATTCACTTATTTCAATCTTTATGATTGACTTATTTCAACCTTTCAATATGGAAGCCACGGTTTTTAATTATTCCCTTTTTTATTTGTATTCTTTCTCGATAATTCACTTATTTCAATCTTTATGGTTGACTTATTTCAATCAATATGAGGCTTCCTCTGTTGATAACACTGCTATGGATCTTATTATAGTTGTTAATTTTTTTTCTTTCTCTTGACACAAATTAGCTGTTTCGTCGAACATTCAAACAGTTCCTGTTTGTGTCACAACACTGGAGTTAAAATAAAAATTTAACGTGTTCATAGTCGATTCCTATAATTTTTCGTAAATGGAAGTTTATTCTTTCAAGTGTTCACCCTTCCAAGTAGAATATAACTTGAAAATCTTGATGCAGGCCCACCTGGATCTGGAAAAGGCACCCAGTCGCCGATCATAAAGGACGAGTACTGCTTATGCCATTTGGCTACTGGTGATATGTTGAGAGCAGCTGTAGCAGCTAAAACCCCTCTTGGTGTTAAGGCGAAAGAAGCTATGGAAAAGGTAAGCTCTTTTTGGTATACAATCTTACCTGTGCTTTTATTGTTTCACCCAGCGTGCTTCCGTAAAATTGATAATCTAACATTATACTACAAAATATTCAGGGGGAACTTGTTTCTGATGACTTGGTTGTTGGCATCATTGATGAAGCAATGAAGAAACCATCATGTCAGAAAGGTTTCATTCTTGATGGTTTTCCAAGAACTGTGGTCCAAGCACAGAAGGTATTGCCTTGTTTGACATCTGAACCACTCAGTGAGTTTTTTTTTGTTTGAAATATTGGGATTGTGTGTGTAAAAGCAGAATGATTGGATTATTTGCTATTCTTCTACCAACTATGGACCTTCCTTTTTTTTCTTTTCAGCTTGATGAGATGCTGCAGAAACAGGGTGCTAAAATTGACAAAGTGCTCAATTTTGCAATTGATGACGCAATCCTTGAGGAGCGAATTACTGGACGCTGGATACACCCATCCAGTGGCAGAACCTACCATACAAAGTTTGCTCCTCCCAAGGTTTCTGGGGTTGATGATGTAAGACTGCATCTTTATTTAAGTCCTGCGAAATGTTAATTGCCAGTTATAATTTTTTCAGTTAAATTGTAATGATCTAAAAATGACTACGAAGTCTTTTAAATTAAAATATCTTTCTGTGAGTTAAAAAAGCTTTTGCACCTCGACTTTATTATACCTCCCTCCCTAAAATGATCAAGTAATATGTATGGGCTTTTTTACGGTAGAAATTGAATACCTGTGAAGTTCCCATGAGCTAGAAGCCTATCCAAACTGGATCTAAGTATGGTTTCTGCTTATTGAGACTTTTAAGCATTTGTAAGACTTCTTTAAAAGATTTTGAATGTGTCTTTCAGACTTGATTGTGAATGTTGAATGAAATGAGGTGCAAAAATATACTGTTAAGGTATTTTATTGAGAAATGAATTTTAGTTGCTGTCAGTCAGTACTTTAGTTAATGTGGTTTCCTCATTTAAATGCTATCTTTAGTTAAGAAAGTTCTAGTCTGTATTTCAAAATCAATTTTTTCATTTTCAGGTTACTGGTGAGCCTCTTATCCAGCGCAAGGATGACACTGCAGCTGTTCTTAAGTCAAGACTCGAGGCGTTTCACAGGCAAACTGAACCGGTATGATTCCAAATCCATCTCCAGTGAAATTAATGTTTAAACTTCAAATATACAGTAGCTTCAGGAAAGTTTTTTTTTTAGGCATGTCAATTGGACCCAAATTCATTGGGTATCCAGAAAAAATACCTGTACTATGGGTATGTGTCCAAGTAATTACATGCAATTCTGAATGGGTAACCCCACACATATCTGCATATACTAATCAATAACTTGTATTGAATACATATTTTAAAAACTGATTGTTGGATTGAAAGTTTATACAATATAATAATCTCCGTAAGTTTTTGCGTAAATCTGAAATATTTAATGCCTTTAATTGAATGAAGTTGATCTTGATGCATCTCAATGACGGAGAAAATAATTTTGACTTATGTAAAATTTTAAAGAATTGATTTATACTATATAAACTTTCAATCCAACGGTCAAATTGTGTAAAATATGTAATTGATAGAAAGTTAGAAAGTTATTGAGCGATGTAGCACTAATCCAATGTTACACAAATATAAAAGTTTTGAATTAATCAAGTGCAACCTTAATTTGGTCTTTGATATTAATGACTTTAGATCAAAGCATATGTTTTCATTCCTTTTTCAATTTATTTGTCGTAGGGAAAAAACATGATTTTAGTGTTTCCCTTTTCAATTCAGCATTTGAATCTTTGAGCACATGTCATTTTTCTTTAAACTGCAGTTGTTGATTTCAAACTATCCCCCACAATTGTCCATTTCCAAATTTATTCATTACTTCATTCGTTTGTTTTTTCAGATGACTGCATTTGTTCTTTTGTATCAACGTTTAGATTTATGTGACGGTGTTAATCTTGCACTGAAATATAAATCCTTATCTTTTATCAATTCAGTTCAGTTTTTATAAAGAATGCATTCATTTCTCGCATTTTAGATCTAAATTAACTTTATTAATCAACTAGACTTGAAAATATCGATATGTGCATTCTTGTTTGGCGTTTTCCTTATTTTGATTTGTAATGTTGAGTAGATTTGAAAGATCTTAAGATAGTTTTTCAATTGAGTTACGGTACACTTTTATTTATTTTTCTATTGATTGATTACTCATAGTTAAAAGGAGGGTAATAGATATATTTACCTCAGTACTCAGAGGGTATAAAATAGGTCAAGGTTTTGGACAGGCACTAATCCATAGGGTACCCATTGCCATCCCTAAAACTCTTCTTGTCTTAAAAATATGACGTGATCTTTCCCATTTGATTGGAAATTGATTTTAATTCTGGCCCAATTTCTGGCCTTGTTTCAATTTTACACACACGCCTTTCTTTTTATTTATGCGTTTTTTTGAGAATTTTCTTTGTAACTTGTCATGGTCTAAAATGAAAATATATGCAATGAACATGCAGGTTATTGATTACTATTCGAAAAAGGGCGTTGTTGCTAGTCTCCATGCTGAAAAACCTCCCAAAGAGGTGACATCTGAGGTTGAGAAAGTGCTGTCTCAATAGAGTTCCCCTTGGACCCTTGGGATCGAACTGCTGCTTATTTTTTTAGGAAACTTAGTTTGCCAATTTCTACTTTTATTTAAATACTTTCTGAAATTTACACACCCTTTCAACTTTGCTGCAAATGCCGGTTTTTCTCAAACTAAGATTTGGAGAGTTACTTTGATTAAAAATAAAAAAGTCATTTGAATGTAGCATGTTTACTTCTCAATGAATTGTCTCTTGACCATTACACACAGGTGTTTTCAAGTGTTAAATGTAGCATATCAACCTGCTATATTGTTGTGCAAGATATTTTATTTCATTTGTAGTATTTTTGTGCAAGATGTTTTTCTTCAATTTTAGTATTACACAGGTGTTCTCGCTTCATATGAGTGTCACCAACGGTATAGCAAAGTTAGAACTGTTAAACTCCTTTCTGATGGACCCTACTTGACCACATAAGTTTAACAACTTCTTTTATATGCAAAATGCAATTTTTTTAATAATTAATAAGTGGTCCCAATATTTAACAAGTTAGAATAGATCAAGTATTTTAGTGGTCCCATTTTTTTAAAATACAAAGATGCTTGTTTTTATACGTGACTGCACTAAACTTGATTCCATCCCTTCAAAAGAAACTAAACTTGATTCCATTGTAATGTTTTTGATGAATCAAGTCTTAGTTTAAGAATCTTACAACCAACTCTCAACCCTCAATGCTCTTGGTCCATCATGACTTTCTTGTGTTTAAAGAGTTTAAAGGATAAACACACGCAGTAAAATTGGTCTACACCGAGTACAGCATATCCTTTAAATTTGTTTTAATACTCGGTTTTGCCGCCTTACCCTATGTTCATCTTTGTTTTATGCGTGAATAATTCTTCACGTCTTCCACTATTCATTGATTCTAGGCTTAATTGCATGTTTAGTCCCTTATATTTATTTGTTTGAAGTTGGTCTCTTATGATATAAAAGTTTCAAGTTGGTCCCTTATGTTTTAAAATTGTCAAGTTGGTTCAAAACGCTATTGACATTAGAATAAGGTAGTACCTTCCGTCACTTGACTGTTCAAAGATTCTATTATTGACATCTCTCGCATATCACCTTGTATGATTTGTTTAGGTCATTGCTCTTGAGCCCTCGTCAATTGCTCACAATTTTTAAAAGATAACCATCAGAAGTTATCTTCCATCAGAAGTTATCGAGTTGCGACTCAATAGCTTGAGCATGGTAACAAAAAAAGTATTTATCGAGAGTTGCGACTAGATAAATTGAGCAAATGAGGTGGCCAATTGAGCAACGTCTATTATTTATGGGATAAAAATTTCCTGAACCTGGAGCACTTAAAGTGCCAGATTTGTGGCATCATATGTTCGTTATGTTAGAGTTTGTTAGTCATTTTTAGAACATACATTTCATATACCTTTCTTCTCTATTCATGAAAATAATTTTCTATTTAAGAGGAAATCTCAAAATTGCCCTGTAGTTAAATGAATAGTTTAAATAGAATCTACCTCCAACAACAGGTTACCAATGTCCACCAAAAAAAAAGAAGTCTTCTACTATAGGGGACCTATCCACGTCTCCTACTGTAACCGGCACCGTATCTATTTTACATAAAAATCCTTTATGGATTATGCACCGTACACATGTATTTGTTGTTGGTTAATAGTCTCACCATATCTTCTTTTTTCGTTTTTTAAGGAAGTCTCACCATATCTTCTATAAATCCGTTACACTCAACTTTCTACTCAAAGTCTCCAAGAACAAACAGCCAGAACGTGACTCTCACCTCCACATCTACCTTTCCGGCCATCCGGCCATGTCCCACCATTGCTCAACATGCCATCGCCTCTGCTGCGAAGTGAATTTCTGGGCAACTTCTTTACTTATAGTTTATTTTAGATGGATTACCGACTAACAAAGAAGTGAAGATGGTTGATTTTTTATGTCAAGTAATTTTAATATTGAAAGAAGCGAGTAGTGAAATATTACTCGTAATAGATTTTTACTTTTTTTTGTTGTCAAGTAGATTTTTTACTTCTTTTGAAAGAAGCGATTGTTTGGAAAAAATTACAATGTTGATATAGAGTTTTATGTTGTTTGTCATTTTCTACGAAAATACATGCTTATAAAAAAAGGTATAATGTAACAAATACAACACTTTCGGCGCTAATCTGGTTTTAAACTGAAGCCCGAGGAAAGACTACAAGTAGAATGATTTCATTTTAAAGACTTGGTTTTCTCAAGTTTTGTCTTTTAAAAATAACCATAAAAAAGAGGAATGATTGCAAAAAAGATGCGAATACACCAATCGCTCTAGATCTGACTTCCTTACAGAGTTCGATCTATTTAAAAATAACCTCTTTTAGGGAAAGCCTTTTTTAAAAAGCTAAATTTAACATCGTAGGGAAACATAACCTCTATCTGATTCAACAGGTTCATTTTTTCTTCTTTCAGAGCTGATTCAACGGGTTCATAAAACACAAGATCAATTGTCAGATTGATTGATTGATTGACATGAATATGAATGGATTAAATTGGTATGATTTCTCAACTCGGGTGGAGGAAGTTCACCCAGAAGGTTCTAACGTAGATACTTCAATTTTTTCAGTTTAGGTTATCCTTGTCCTATTCAGAACAATAGGATAAACCCAGTTGAAACAGACTCCATGTAATCATCAAGGTCACTTTCATAATAATTGAATTGAAGAATATAACTAAATAAATAAATATAATACATATAAGAAAAGTAAGGAAGCCCACAATTGAGCAATAATGCCACGCCAGGCTTAGTAGGGAGCATTGCCATCCTTCTTGCAACCCTTCCAACATTTCTTCATACCATTCAACTGCTTGTAATCCATTTTCAATCACCAGTTAACTTAACAATTTTTACTTGCATAATATATCATTATATTTCCAGGCAAAACTATAAAATTCAAAAACTAACATCATGACCTGTTAACCATGGTGCAGATGATGTTTCTCTACATGATTTACTCTTTAGCAAGTCCAACAACAGCTATCAATGATTCAGACATCAATCGTGCCCAAAGTGTTCAAGAGCATTTCCTGGTGTAAAAATGCAGGACAGAAAGTAGCCACAAAACTTGGAAGCCCCCAATAGGAAGGCTCAATCAGAAAGAAAATTGGAAACAAATGCCATAGAATAAGAACATACCATAGGAAAAACTCATTTATTACTATAATCCTGGAATGTGTACATATTTTACCCCGCATAGAGGGTACTTGGAATGTTGATACAAAAAAAAAAAATCAGGGACCGTACCTTCTCAGCTCACTGTACATCAATGTGCCGCTTCCAACTTATAACAAATAAAGACCTATGAAGCCGATCACTGTGTTTTACAATCACATCATTCTTAGTTATATGATCATTAATGTGGAAAGAAGTTGGAAAAGTGAGGTTAACACAGGCATTGGTCTTGGTTTTTCATGAATCCAGCTCTAGCATAAGTACCTGTCTGAGCAACTAGCACTACCATGAAGAAAAAACTGGATTGCAATCAGATCTGGGAAGTGGACTTTCACGAAACCAATCATGTCGCAGAGCAGCTTCTGCAGATATCCTCTGCAAAAAAAAATAAACTTCTGTTCAGTTGCATTATTCGGATTAAAGTCTCAAAAAGCCAGCAAAATGTCATTACATAATAAACAACATACCTTATCAGGATCATAAGCTAGAAGTTTATTCAACAAGTCAAATCCCGACTCAGATAAAACCGGCAAACCAGTGAAAGATGCGGCTGGAAACTTCATCCTTAGCATACTACACCTTCAATATCAATAACTTCACGTCAGAGTTGAAAAAACATAGTATCATTGTTCATAAAAGTAAAACACTCAATAAAAATGATAATAGAATAGGCAAGCTTACCGTTGCTTAACAAAATTTGCTTTAGAGCCAGGCAATTTGGATAATCCTGGCCATGTTTTCTCATCTGGTGTACCAAGAGTTCGAAAAATCTGCAGACAGATACCAAACAAACGAAGGTTACTAAGATGCATTTTATATTATAAATATTTGTGAAAATGAAGTAATAATATAAATATATTGAGAAAATGAAGTAAATATTCAGTTGACTTAAGTAATATTTACCTTGTCAAGTTGTTCAACTTCAGTTTTGCCCTTGAAAAGTGGCTCCTTGGAAATTAATTCAGCCATTATACAGCCAAGAGACCACATATCAATTGCCTTGGAGTATTTTTTAGCGCCCAACAATAGTTCAGGTGCTCTGCACAGAAAACAAGCACAAAATCATAAACCATAACAGAGATAATTTAAGTGATAAATCAAAATAATATAACATTATACTGATACTGACCTGTACCATAGTGTAACTACAAGAGAAGTATATTGCTTCAGAGGGCTTCCATACTGCCTTGACATTCCAAAGTCACATATTTTCAACTTCCCATCTTTATTCAACAGAATGTTAGATGTCTTCAAATCGCGGTGGAGAATCCAGTTATCATGGAGATATTTGACACCTTCAAGAAGTTGCTTCATGAAGGATTTTATCTCACCCATACTGAAAGGCTGCGACTTGGACTCCAATAACTGCTTGAGGTCATACTGCATATGCTCCATTACCATATAAGTACCGTCATTGTTGTCATTGTCATCCACGACTACTTCTTTAACATCAACAATAGAGGGATGGTCTAAGGACAAGAGAATATTCATTTCTCTCAAAGCTGAAATTGGAAAGCCTTCCCTCTCCATGTCCATCTTCACCTTCTTCAATGCTAATATTTCTCCAGTCTTCTTATCCTTGGCTTTATAGACAACACCATAAGTTCCTTCATTTATCTTCTTAATCATTTCAAACTCAGACACGGATCTGCAACTCTGACACATGTTAAAATTCCTCTCCACATGCATCATACCACTATTTTCATAAGCTTCGGATGGTGAATCATCACTAACATCTTCATCAACGTCGGATCTAGTAATTGTGCTGTCAGAACTACCACCAACTTCTGAACTTGAGCTTCGTCTGCGTTGCTTGTATTTATCATCATCACCCATAGGTGAAAGTTCATCAGAAGCCCACTTTGACTTTGTGAGCTTGTATTTACCATCATCAGCCATCGGTGAAAGATTATCATCATGACAAGCCCACTTCGACTTCGTGATGTTCCATCCCTGCATATCACTTTCTTCATCCACACAAGACGAATTCTTCGAAGATCCACTTAAAACATCATCTCCTTCAGGACTTTGTTCATCCACAGATGACTTTGTGACACAATCTTTGGAAGAGTTCTTCCCCTTCTTCTCAGCCAGATCCCATACAACAGGAGAGAATTTTCTTCTCTTCTCCAAAGGTGGCAAAATTTCATCACCATCAACAAGGATCTCACCTTCTTCTCTATCCTCTTTTCCAGAATCATTCTTATAGTAATCAAATTCCTTAACGGAACAATGTTTGTAATTGTAAGAATCCCTCTTCCCTAAAACACTTTGTCTCCCTGCCGCCATGGGATTAACAAGCACAAAAGAGTTGAGAAAAATACCAATTTGAAACCCTAAACCCCTAAAATCCCCAAATTTTCAAACCCTAATTTTAAGGATTTGAATCAACGAAATTCGATCAATCACAATCAACAATCGGAATAAAAAAGTAAAATTAAAATCAATTAAAACTTGTTTCTGATTTTTTTTTTCAATACAATCAATGAAGAATAGTTTCAATTTGGGAAAAACAAAGAGAAAAGTAATCGATGAGAAAGAAAACCCTAGACGGTGGCTGCGTCGTGAAAGGGATCAGAGATTACGAATTGCCTTACCGGCGATGAAGAGATCGAAGGATAACGAAAGAAAGAGAGAGCCGCCTTGAAAAGTCTTCTTCAACGCGTTTTTGGTTTTGATTTTGTGACTGAATGAAATGAATGATTTGGGTTAGGGTTTGTGGTTTTTTTTTTGTTTATATAGAAAAAGGTTGCGTAGTAGTGGAGGAATAAAACACGGTGTTATCAATTATTGGTGGATATTTTAACACGTAATATTAATTAGATCGAAACGATGTAATTAACTAATGACAAATTGTTATTCAAAAATAAGTTGGGCTTCTTTTTTACGCAAAATGGTTAGGGCCTAAACCCAAATTATTCAACAAAAATTCTATAAATATAGTATTAGTGAATTACAAAGGGTATAATAAGAAGAAAAATACCTAAAAAAATAACAAAAAGAGTATCAAAGTTCACATAGATAAGCTAACTTTGTAAACAAAAAAAAAAGATAAGCTAACTTGTGTCATCGTGAGCTTATCTCAATTTGTAAGGACAATGCATATAAACTTACTTGATCATAACAATGCCCAAAAAAGTGTCATGTGTGTCTTTCAAATTCCAACTTAATTTGAAAAGACACACCTTATTTGACTATTATAATCTCTGAAGACCAGGCCCTGTCTGGGACTTAGGCCGAGTCACCGCGATCTGTTTCACATAATGCATGTGTTTGCCATTACCATCATACTCCAGATAAACGACATTTTTAACTTCTAATTTCATTGAAACCAGCCTTAGGCAAGGACAAAGTCGTCGTAGAAAACATCAAAACTATTTCAACAACAAATTTCGCAGGAGTTACTCTCCGTGCAAATGAAAAATGGTTATCTTTCGACGCAAAAAATTTGCTTTTAAATTGATCAATCAAATACTGAAGTCCTTATTTCAGGAGCCTTACCCGTGAAATGAACTTTAATACACTTCCCCAAATTATTAGTTTCCTGACAATCGAACATGCGAACAAACTAAGCCTATCACTCTTATTCACATGCTTAAAAAACAACATACAATTCTTCTCATCGTTCCATTGTTGTTTATACATGGAACAATTTTTTCCATAATTTTCATCACACTATACTTGAACTTTAATAACTTGATCAAATAATAATAAATCATTGACAAACATGAGACGTGACACTAACGTGCCATTTTCACAAGCTATCAACGTCTTATGCTCACCATTTTGACACAACCTTTGATATTAAATTAAAAGCCTATCTATTCTTAGGACAAAAAGATAAGAAAAGGTTGGATCTCCCGTGCTTTATGCCTTTCTTCAAAGTAAGGAAATTGGACCCATCTCTGTTTCACTTAACATTTGTCTTAAGAGACATCATTGGGTGCATAATTACATTAATCAATATCCTTGGTAAATGAGTTTACACACAGTTGCTTTTATGAAATCCTAACTTAACACACCATACACCTTAGCAAGATCAATTTTGATAGCAAACTACCTCGTCTTTATTTCTTTTATAGATTTTTTTTTTCTTCAAGCTGACAATACATATATGACTACAAATCAAGATGCGGCTGCAAATACAGAGAAAAAGGTTGCAATAGACAAAGTCACAAAGTATAGCCACACCATTTAGAGTTTAGATACTTCAACCTCGCAATTTTGGTCTTTACTCGACCTGATACTCGAGGTAGATCTATTTGAGAGCGTATGGATACCATGGTACACCCATTAAAGATGCTAGCACGCTAGGGATGATAACTATTTTTCTACTCCGAAGGACAAAGGTATGATCTCCGTCCGATTCTGTCACTTCTCTCGAGAAAACTTTCTTCGTATCCCTATCCCTCGGATCACAAATTACAAATAACTCATTAAAATCCCTTAAAAAACTTATTAAAACAATTATATATATGTATAGGAAATGACTGAAATACCCCTTTCTTTTAGGTTATCTATCCATTTCATTTTCATACTCTCTCTATCAGCCCCGCCCCGCGCTTCTTCTGTAATCACCGAATCATCTGTTAATCACCCCACTTTCTCGCAGTTCGCATCCCTGACACCGGCGACGGCGCCGCCTCCCCCTCTCCTGCTCGCATCATTTTCATATTCTCTTCTTCAGGTCTGTTTTCACTTCACATTTTTTTGTCAATTGTTATCTTGATTTGATTCAATTCAATTTTGGTTAAAAACCATTCTATGTTGCATGCTTAAAAATCGGGGGAAACTTGAACCTAGAAATCTAAAATTTGGGGGAACTTGTACGATGAATGCATTCTATGCTTTTGGTGAAAATCAAGAGCTACTTTGGTATTCAATAGTTTTTATGCCAAGAAAGAGAATAATTAACTGGTTTATCAAATTTCTTTGTACATGGAAAATGAAATAAAATGTAAGAAACTTTTTACGAGCTTATTATTCTCTTCAAGTTCAATAGTCCTAGCTTTATTTGATTGGTTTACACTTTGGTGTTTTATGCTATTATTTGTATTTTCAATTTTTTGCATGTTTACTAATAGTTTGCATTTAGTTAGTATTTGTGTTTTACTGTTACTTCAATAGTTTGCTTTGACGAATAAATGTTGTCATGTTGCAAAGATAGTGATATTTTCTCTTTCTAAACCCTTTTAATTGAAGCAATACTATAGGAATTTTCAGTCGAACTCATAACATCAATGCATGTTGGTCTCTCATCAGTCAAAGCAAAGAGTTGTCCAGTCTCAGTAGTTTGTGCAATTGTTATTATCTGCATTTTACAGTTAGTTCCATAGTTTGCATTAAAAAAATTGGTTAGTTTTTTTTGCTGTTGTTTGAATCGGCAAAATATTATTGACCAACAAGCCCGTGCAAGACGCACTAATAAGCTCGGGTGGAAAAAAATACAAACAAGGGGAAATCGGTTGCCATACAAACTTTGGCTCGAACAAAAACCCCTTAAAAACCACCCTTAAACACTATGGAGCAAAAGAGTAATGACGGAGGCATATACATATGACAAACCACATGCATACCCGTGCGTCAACACCTAAGGCCTCCCACACTAATCAAAAACAGTCACCAAAATCAAAACCGCAGAAGCCACTCCGTTTGTCGCTCCCTCAATAGTTTAGGCAAGATCTGCCACTCCGTTTCCACATATTCTTCAACCTCCCTGCCCCGGCCTGGCAAAACAATATATCCACCTCTAATTGGGAACTTGCTTTTCAGGACAATCACTCCATGCATGGGGACCACATTATAGAAAGTTTTTTTTTTTTAATTAAAAAAAAAGGGAAAGAACAAATTGAAAATAAAAACCTAGGTAAAGGGGAAACAAGGTGGATGGATGCTAACACTGGTTTGGTTTTTTTCACAGACATCTCTCTGCATCGGTGTTACCAGCAAGAAGAAGCAAAGATAATGGCGACAAAAGCTTTGGCCTTCACCCTATCTCTCAATGACTGCTTTGGTTCCAAATCGCCACACACTGCTTCAAAAGTTTCCGTTTTCTCTGTCAGATGTTCCGCTGGTAACCTTCCGTGCTCTTTTTTGTTCCACCAGTAATACTCATAGCTTACACAAACGAATTAATGCATGTATAGGTAATGGAGAAAGGCCATGGAAAAATTCAGATGCTAGACTTGTGCTAGAAGATGGTTCAATTTGGAAAGCTAAATCATTTGGTGCTTCAGGAACCCAAGTTGGTGAAGTTGTTTTCAATACATCATTGACTGGGTAAGTCAAATCATAAATCATAGGCTATTCTCTTGTTGTTTTATTGCATTGTTTTTTACTCAATTGAGTGTGTTTTTGATTTGTTATGTCTTTGTTCCTCAGGTATCAAGAAATTTTAACTGATCCTAGTTATGCTGGACAGTTTGTTCTCATGACGAATCCGCATATTGGGAATACTGGCATAAATTTTGGTTGGTATCTATTTATATTCAATTCTCACTTGAATCCTTGTGTTTCGAGGCCGTTTTAAAAACCACCTTTGTTTTGTTGTCTGTCAGATGATGAGGAATCAACGCAGTGCTTTCTTTCTGGTCTAGTAATTAGAAGTTTGAGTATCAGGTTTTATTCTCATGCTCTGGAAATATTTTCCATTGATTGAACTTACTTTATTTTAGTCTACTTACTCTTTATTTTCCCGTCTCTTTGCTATGGATATTTATTCAGTACCTCAAATTGGAGATGCGAGAAAGATTTAGGCGATTACTTAACAGAAAGGAATGTCATGGGAATTTGTAAGTAATTTATGTGAAGAGTTGTTACAACAAGAACACTATGCTTTGCGTAGACTACACGATTCAGTTTTTTTTTCTTGACATTGACGGTGTTTTGTGATGCAACAGATGATGTTGATACACGGGCAATCACACGCAGATTACGAGAAGATGGAAGCCTTATTGGTGTTTTGAGCACCGACAATTCCAAAACAGACGAGGAATTACTCCAGATGTCTAAATCATGGGATATTGTCGGTAAGGATATGCATATTGGAGGAGATTATACAAATATTTTCAAAAGTGGAACTCTGTTGTTGAAGAGTGGCACTATTGTGCAGCAAATTTTTACGAACTCTTTTTATTCCGCCATATGCTATCTAGTTCAAACTATGAAGTGTTGTCAAATAGCACTAAAGCACTATAGTGTAGCGAAATTTGAACAAACTGCTGCTATTTTCTTCAATCTGCGATTGATAACACTGGTGGGATTATATGGCTTCTGTTTCGCTTTTGCAGGTATTGATCTAATAAGTGGAGTATCGTGCAAATCTCCACATGAATGGATTGATAGAACAAGAGAAGAATGGGAGTTTAGCTCTAGCGAAGGGCCTAGAGACACTTTCCATGTAAGTTTATTTTATAAGTACAGTAGGCTGTTGGTCCTGACTCCCTTTTGTTGAATTTTGGGTAGCTAAAACTATGTTTTGTACTGATGAATGAAATTTTAGGTAGTTGCTTACGATTTTGGAATCAAACATAATATACTTAGGCGGCTAGCATCTTATGGCTGTAAAATCACTGTTGTGCCATCTACATGGCCAGCTTCTGAAACTTTGAAGTTAAATCCAGATGGCGTGCTTTTCAGCAACGGCCCTGGAGATCCATCTGCTGTTCCTTACGCTGTTGAGACAGTTAAGAATATTATTGGTAAGGTGCCTGTTTTTGGGATTTGCATGGGACATCAATTGCTAGGCCAGGCTTTAGGAGGCACGACCTACAAGATGAAATTTGGTCACCATGGAGGAAATCATCCTGTTCGTAACCTTCGAACTGGTCGTGTTGAAATTAGTTCTCAGGTATGCAAACGAACGAAATTCTTTTTTGCACTTTTATTTCTTAGCATTCCACCATAATCATAGTAATTACTTAAAATCCATTTGAATCTAGAATTTAGATTTCTGAACTGAGAATTTATTAACTGAAAATGGTGAGCTTCATGCTCTTACAATGGTAGATGACTGAAAAAGAAAGATGAAAACTACACCAGAGTTATAAGAACTACTCCAGAGCAATAGCTCCTACCAGAGAACTAGTCTTCTTACAAACTTCAAATTACTATACATGAATACCTCACTCTCCGTATTCTTCTCTTTTCATACATTGTTCTTCTACCTGACTTAGTAACTAGCTGCAACAGACATAGTAACTAACTCTTATTTCACAACAGAATATCCCTCTAAAAACAAGGAAAATGCTAACTAACTCTTGGTGTCCTATCATTACAACCTCCTTTAGAAATAGCTATGTCCTCAAAGCTTGCATGTGAAGCTTGCTGTTTCAAGGATACTCTAGGTTCCCATCTTATGGTTTACTTGTTCCCTTTACACTTGATGACTTTTCTCCGCCTCACTTTATTCATGGCATCCATATTAAGCTCCTTTTCCTATCTAACTCCCCCACTCTTGGAGCCCGTTTGGTGCACATGATAGGATAGAGAGTTGGATAAGAATAGGATATGATAGTGATAGGATAGAGAGTTGGATAAGAATAGGATATGATAGTGATAGGATAGACATCTATCCTATCACGTGTTTGGGTGCTCACATGATATGAAATATGAAAGATTCCATTATCTAGAGGTTCGACAAAAAAAAATGCAAAACAAACGCAAACGGCTTCATCGCTGCATACTGTCTTGCCATATGTTTCTCTTCAACCAAGCAGTCAATGACCTCAAACAAACAGTAAGTTTAGCACCATATTTCCAATCTTAGTTTAGCAATTTCCAATCTTAGTTTGAACGGAAAAAAAACAGAAAGTGGGTAGAGCTGTATTTCCAAATCTTAGCACCGTATTTCCAAAGAATATAGTAAATGTTGAGTTTGAAGATTCCATAACCCAAAACTCAAACAAACAGTGGGAACAACAAAATTTGAATGAAAAGGGTTTTGATTCTCAAAAGGGTCATGATCTGGAAAAAATTGGAACGAAAAAGGTTTGATTCTCAAAAGGGTCAAGATCTGGAATAATTGGAACGAAAAAACTAAGAACTCGAACAAAGAAATTACTAAACTAAGACTGGAAATAGGGTGAGATCCGGAATACGTGTGAGAGAGGAAGAAGGAAGACACGGTGGGAGAGAGAAAGTTGGAGAGGAGAAACCGTATGGAGAGAAGCAAAGAAGATATGTGTGTTAGGTGAGTAATCCTATCAGGTCCATAACCCACCAAAAACTAAGGATTAAAATAACAAAGAGTAGATAGGATAGGATAAGTAATGGGTTTAAATTATCCTTTCCTATTGGTGCAACAAACACCGGATTTCAGCAGGATAGGATAGGTTTATCATATCCTGTCTGCTTATCCTACGCACCAAACGGACCCTTAGGATCTTGACATTGCAGCGTCACATCTTCCTCCTTCCAGACAAAATGAATTGCCCTTGCATCCCAATCAAACCTTACCTTACCAAGCTTGTGCAGCGAAGCCTCTCCCAGAACCACGTTACTGCCTTCCAACTCTAAGACATAGACCTCAACCATGGTGGAAAATCCTTCAATTTGAATTTCGAGAACCTCACAATTCCCAACAGCCATGACACGATCTCTTCCGTATTTTTACGACTGTCGCCTTACTTTGGTTTACTGGAAGTTGCAAAGTAGCCTACATTTGTGACTGGCCCCAGTATCAACCATGAACATCATCGACATTCCCTTCATGATACTTTCAAGAAGTAAAGGGTTGGGGAAAGAATTCTGGACTCTGTTTCCTTCCAGTCACCTACAACATCACAGAATTGCACCCCTACTGTAGCTTCTTTGTCATTTTCCTTCAATTCAATCACAATCACTTCCCCCTCTTGGTTCACCATCTCGTTGCCACTGAGAATTACCAGAGGCAGCTGCTTCTCTGCGCATTAGCGAAGGGGGTGAAAATTTTCTCTGCAGTGGGAAACAAAGGCGCCCTTGTCCTTGCACTCCATGAGTTACGAGTAAGGAAGATGACGAACTCCTTTGCTATGGAAGTCGTTTCCACCTCCTGCGTCTTCTCTCCCCTGTCGCACAAAATGGAATTAGCAACTGTACACGAGTTGACCCGGATTGGGCCGGTTTTGATTGCTACTGATCGCAGGCCCAAACCCGTTATTTCGCTTGCTCTAGCCTGGATTAAAACCCGGGCCAGATCCATTTCTTCCACCAGACCCGAAATTACCTTTTCCACCCGATCCTAGATCTGATTACTTAAATCTCCTTCCTAATCGCGATTCTCCACTGCCTCGATGAACCAAGGCACCACACTACTCAGTCTCAAAAACACATGCAAGCTTCATTGCCTGGGTTTGATTCTGAGGGTTGAGGGTGCGCACTCTCAAAGTATGTTTTGTGCGCGTGATCCATCCCACGGGATCACCGCCGTCAAACGGCAGCGATTCCACCTCCTTTACTGCTATCTTCTATTATGTAGCTACCTCCTCTGCAATCGTGGTCCCAGAAACACTACTCGGTGTGGGACGGCCAATAATCTTTTTTATTACAGCCAAGATCGAGTTTTGGAACTCCTCCATTGTTTTCGCACGGAATCTTCCTTCGCTGCCATTCGTCCCTCAAGGGCATCAACTTGATCAGCCATCTTCGGTGGCACGGACAACATGTTTGATGTGCAAATATCATGGGCAGTCCTATATTTGCTGTGCCAATCATGTCTTTGAAACAAATTAAAGTCAATTTAGATAGCTTGTATTCTTTTTTTTTTAGGGGAGATAGAAGTGTTCCATGTCATTCATTATATTTTGTCAAGAAAAATGTTTTCATTCATCTAGTATTTGTCCTTTTTATTCATGGCATTTCTATAAAAAAAAATGATATTTCTAAATTGATTTATAAATTGGCAGAACCACAACTATGCGGTTGACCCTGCTACACTGCCTGAAGGAGTAGAGGTTACTCATATCAATCTTAATGACAGTAGTTGTGCTGGTCTTGCTTTCCCTGCTCGAAAAATTGTGTCTCTTCAATACCACCCTGAAGCATCCCCTGGACCTCATGATTCTGACAACGGTGAGAGACTTTAAACTTGCACTGTTTATTAAAAGAAGTTTGGTGTGATCATCTGTCTATCTATCTGTTCAAGAGCATGATTGTGCGTTTTGTAGGATATAATTGTTGGATCCAATATGCTTTTACAATTTTATGCATTGACTTGATTTTGGAATCGAACAATAACCACTATTGTGATTGGTTGATAATGCAGCTTTTAAGGAGTTTGTAGAGCTAATGAAGCAAGGGAAAAGCAAAACACCCAATGAAAATCTACACCAACTACAATCGGTGTAGGTCATTAAAGCGAGCTGCTATCCCACCAGGCTAGAAGAATTAAGTATTAAAGTATGCGATAAAAGCTCAGCTTCTTAGTAGTTTTGATCTATGGTTTGTAGATGAATAAGGACTTCCTTGGGGTTGATCAAGATTTTCTTGTGTCCATTTTCTGTAGAAGGGTTAGCAGCCGATTGTCATAGGCTGATAGTCTTCATTGAAGGTTAATGTGCTCAATGTAGTATCAAGAAGTACTCAATTCAGTACCAAGAACTGTGTTTTTAGCTAGTTATTTTTGTTAACCGGGTGGTTTATTACTGCTACAACTTGGGATGTTGAGAGTGAAACTTCTTATAATTTATTTATAACAGACCCTTGCTTTATTTTTTATGAATCCCTAAACCATTAGATGGAGTCAGCGTGCAACCAACATTTTATTTTTACTTGAATGGATATTTTTTTATTTTTTGTTTATGGGAGAATGAAGATTTAATTATACGCATCATGTGAAAGCTAAACTTGATGACCGGATAACACACGCCATTCTTGATGCATTCCTTGAGCTCATGGTGCCAGAACATGCCCCGATGATAACAACTTTCTTGTAACTGTGGGGTTCGACTGGCCGTGCAGCATGCAGTTAGAAGAGGAAGCAGTCAATGGTGCTGGGGGCAGTAATGTTGGTGGCTGAAATTCATTTTGTTGGTTTATTTATTTATTTATTTTTAGAAAAGACTCCTAAATAAAGTAAATATTAATGGTTGATAAACAAATTAATAGGTGATATTATTTGTTTGTTAGCCACTTGTGTCGGGGGTGCTGTTTGTTTTCGCCTCTTTGCGTTGTTAGTCTTGGTGCTTGTGTTTTGATTCGGTGGCCTGGGTGTATCTCATAGCATCCCTTGGGTGCTATGATTTTTGTGTTCACTATTTGTATTTTACCAAAATCTCTTGCTCATCTTGTGCTAGAGGCTGTTTATTAATGAAATTAGCAGTTAAAAATGTTGATGTTATACGGACATGTGTAATGTAAAATTAATCATGGTTGTTTGAACTATCTATTTTCTCATTAGTCGTTATTGTCAAATCCATATTTTTTAAAGGTCTAGATTATAAATAAACTTTTGGAAAATTTTGAACAAACTATCCAAATCGAGTAATAACAACAAAATAACAAAATTGAACAGAACACTTGAAATAACACTTCAACCTGGAATCAAATCAACAATCATTGGAGTTGGAGCTCGATGGAGGAGGCGTTGTGACTCTGAGTGTGACTGAGATTTGGGGCTGTTTGGTTTCTCTGTTAAGGTTTGATGAAGGTAGAAAATCTAATGAGCCTAGAGTGGCTATAGCCACACCATAATTTAAAAAAATTAATAGAAATTTATTATTTAGCAACCGAATTTTTAGTCGTTAGAGTGTGAAAATTTGTCGATAATACATTTATCGACGGAAGTAGTCATATGAAATTCGATCGTTAAATTATAAAATATTAAAAGTTAATCACTAATATGTTTAGCGACTGAAATAGTGACCTATATTCCAGTCACTAAAGTATAAAATATTAAAAATGCTTAATTGAACCTTTGGTCCTTTAATTAATTTTTAGTTTTCATTTTGGTCCCATAACTACAAATTTTTACATTTTGGTCCTTTAAGTATGGTTCTGTAGTCAATTTGGTCCCTAACTGTTAATTCTAACTCCAAATGTCTAAAGCGGAATACAAACAATGGTGGTTCATTATAGATCTTATTAATTCTTTTAATTTTAACTATTCGATAGTTTTTATCAAAAAAGTGGCTGCTGGATCATGAAGTCCATTGTAACTTATGGTATACCATCGATAACTAATTTTATTATCCATTTCTTCATCTTCATACCATCTTCATCATCGACCTCCGTAAAAAATTCAGGAAAAACCCAAACAAAAACCCATGGCTTAAATCTCAACAACAACAATAACATCATCCCAATCACTCAACTTATTCAAGTTCTTGAAGCACTTAGACAAGCTTCTCAAAAAATCCAAAACCACCGTAATCACTTCTCAAATTGACCTTCCAGTCGCTATTGTTTAGCTACAGTGAAAATGTATTTATGGATCCGTTGCTGTTTACTAGTGTGTTAAAACAATATATTAAAGAGTGTGTTGATAATCATTCTAATAAAAAGCTTTTTAAAAAATAGAGACGATTATACTCCTCTTATATTACTAAATATAATTTCAAGAACTTTTGATGAGCATCAACTATTGTGATATATATTATACACAATAAAATATGTATTGTAAATAAAACTAGGACGGTAACCTTTCAAAAAAAA
>Ga0228710_1004885_pt1 | contig 21035 bp, 7 predicted proteins | sample MedpolnodulmetaG_FD_177995 | JGI IMG/M metagenome (GOLD analysis project Ga0228710, IMG submission 177995) | Root nodule microbial communities from Medicago polymorpha collected in Santa Monica, California, United States - pink nodules | ecosystem: Host-associated > Plants > Roots > Nodule... | reverse complement strand
GTCTAAAAATTTCATAACATTTATATACTTATATAAAAATTATCATCTTGTCTCTACCTGCTACTACCCTATACAGTTAAAGACAAATTCCTTAAATGTTATTATTACTATCACTACATTTTTTTTTACTAAACCAAACACAAACGTTCTTCTTCATCATCTTCATCTGAATCATCAAAAACATCAACAAATGACAATGAATTTTCATTGTTTTTCTCTACATCAATTTCTTTGTTCTCATTCTCAGCAACACTATTTTCTGATCCTGTGAGTTTCCTTGCTCTTAAAGCTTCAAATTTCCAATCAGTTTTGTAAAGAACAATCAACATAGTAAGAGCACATGATCCCTGAGCAGCAAGTAAACCTAGCCAAAGACCTTGAAAATCATAACCACCATAAAATGCTAACCAAACCGAAACTGGCATTCCGACGAGATAAAAACAACCTAAGTTGATATTAGCACCAACTTTAGGCCTTGCTGTTCCTCTAAGAACACCACAGCCTGTTGTTTGAGGACAGTTACCTAATTCACATAAACCTATAATTGGCAAAACCATTGATGTTAAAGTAATGATCTCTTTATCCGTTGTGAACATACTAGCCCACATGTTTCTTACACAAAGAGTGAAAATAAATGCAAGTACACCACAAATGAAGCTAAAAGAAAGTCCTGAAATTGCTGAAAGTTTTGCTTTTGATGGCTTTTGTGCACCTATCATGTTACCAACTCTTGTTGAAACACTATTGCTTAGTGAATAAGGAAAAATGTACATAAGTGAAGTAATTTGGATTAACACCCCCATTGATGCAACACTTGATCTTGGATTGCTTAAGTAGCCACAAAATATAGTCATGAATTCATACCACCACCATTCCAAGCATACAGAAATGCAGCTTGGAACGGCGAGGTTTAAAAGTGGCAACCACTCTCTGAAACTTTCTAAAGAAAATCCGGCCCACGTTTTTTTATGTGTGCCAGAATAATAAATGTAAGAAATCAAAGAAGCAACAAGGTTGAAATTTGTCCATACCCCACTTAAAGCAACTCCTTTTATACCCAAATTTAGGTATATAACAAGAAAATAATTTATTGGTATATGAAGAAGGATTGAAAAAGTTGCACAAAGAGTAAGAGGAAGAGTAATGGATTGAGTCCTAAGGTAAATTCTCAAAGGGTGAATAAAGGATTGAGCAATAAGATCAGGAATTGAATATAGAATATAAGTTTGAGCCATTGTTGCTATTTCTTCATCTTGGTTAAAAAACAAAAGCATTTTTTTCATGTAAAGCCATGAAAAAGATATTGGTATAGAAACCAAAAGAAGCAAAAGAATGGTTCTTTGAAGACAAAGACCAAGAAGAGTGAATTTTTTAGCACCAAAAGCTTGACCACAAATTGGTTCCATACCAACAGCAAGACCAGAAAGAATGGAGTAACCAGTGATGTTGGCAAAACCAATAGCAAGGGACCCACCAGCTAGTGCAAGGTCATTGAGGTGACCAAGAAAAAGCATTGATATCATGGATCTACAATATAGAAGAAGACATGTTAGGATCATTGGAAAAGCTATCTTTGAAATGGAATTCATTTCTTTGAAGGTGTGTGTAAGATGGTGATAAAAAGTTTGGTTTTTTTTTTGTTTTGGAATCAAAGGGTTGGTGAGGATCATGTTGGTTTGATTAGGATTTGTTTCACTCATGGTGTTTGGTTTTTCTGTGTGTCTCTCTTTAGGGAGAAAAATGGGTTTGAATAGAGTTGAAACAGAGTGAGAAAACAGAGAGATGCAGAAAGAGAGAGAGATTGAGGTGTGATTGGAAAGGATTGTTGTTGGGGTTTTATAGTGTGATTTTATTGAGGGGACCAAAGTCTTTGAAAACTCTGACTCTGCGGTAGTTTGGCAAATGCAAAGTAGTAGTATTTTTTGGGATTGGTTTTTGAACATTTATGTATATATTGAAAGGTGTTATATTAAATTTAGAGTTGAAAATATACATCGTTCATGAATCTTATGAGTATTTACTTACTCCTTGGAAAGACTAAAAATATTAGAAAAATTATAAGAAAAATGTGGATATTATTAAATGAAATTTTTAAACTTCTTAACAAATGTCTTAGACATTTGCTCTAATTTCCTTTACGTTTTTCTTCTTCTTAAAGATTCTCTCAATGGGTATATAGTCTTATTTGAGACCTGACTACTATTGTAATACTCCCTCAAATCGTTCACCTTTTATATTTGTTGAATCAGTGATGTATCTGATTATTAATATAAACTTGATGCATAAATTATTTAATTAATATAATTATTTTTCTTATTATAGTGATCAGAGAGAGTATGTAATTTATTAATAAATATTTTTTAATTTTTTTCGAAAATTTAAAAGGTTTGTATTAAAGGAATATTATTAACGCACATTTTAGTTTTATTTTTTGACCGGATATTCTCTGCACACAACTACTGAGATCGATATCCTGAGTCAGTGGGATCGTAATGTGTGAAATTTTAAATATATTAGCTTCCGTAGTCACAGGAGTATATACTAGTCTCCTATTAATAAATGAGTTTATTTAACATGATAGAAAAACCCTTAATAAATATATAAACTTGTAAACTTTGGTTTGATTTTTTTTTTGACCGATTGATTTCTGTTGTAAATGCAACCGCTCAAAGACAAGCCAACATAAGGCAACTAGGGGCAGATCGCAATTAAGGTGGGATTACCAACACACCCGCAATTTAGGCGACTAGGGGCGGATTTAGTTCCACATCGGAAACATAACACTCTTGATAAGAGTTTATAAAGAGGGGGCACTCCTCACCTTACAAGCTGGTTTTATAAGGATGAGTTAGGCTCCAAATTTCTGTTGACACAGGAAGATACCAAAGGTTAGTTGGGAAATTGATTTACTTAGCAAGGACAAGTTTTGAGTATCTCATGAGTAAGTTGGGCATGATTGATATCTATGCATCAACTTGAGGAGGGGGTGTTGAAATATTTCCTTTCATTGTTATTCTATTTCGATAGTTGTTTATTTTTCCTTATGTCACTCCTTAGATTAAGGAGTTGATTAGTTGTATTCTCTCCTATAAAAGGAGCACCATTTTCATTGAAATAAACAACTCTAAAGTTATAGAGTAATTTCAAAAAAAAATGTTGGAAATCATTCCCCGGACGTGAGGGGGTGTGTAGGTAATCCCTCCTTAATTGTGATCTGCCTCTAGTTTCCTTATGTTGGCTTATCTTTGAGGGGGTGGATTTAGTCCCACATCGGTTAGATAGGAAGCTTGATCAGAGTTTATAAAGAGGAGGCACTCCTCACCTTACAAGCCGATTTTGTAAGGATGATAGGCCCCAAATTTCAACAATTTCTAATATATGATGCAATGTATTCATTGCTTTCATTTTAGGGCTCGAGATACAAAATTTATAAATAAGATTTAACAAACAATAATTCATTTTCTCTATTTTTTAAGTAGATATTATAATTTCACGGTCAATTAACGTCCTGCGAGATTGCATGACACCAGTATATGAAAAAGTAATAATGTTGAACAATTTTTTGTATTATACGATGTTTGGTGGACAAAAGACTGTTTTGGTATTTTAAACAACTTTACTTGTGACAAAAGATTGTGTTGTGATTTAGTAAGGGATAAGACTTTCAATTTTTTTCATGCCCCTAAAACAATTTTAAAATCAATCACAATATAACCAGAGATATTCATTGAAGATCTTAACTTGTGTTTGACTTCTAACTTGGTGCAATGTATTAAATGAATAAATGAATTCTGCATAACTTAGGACACCCCAAGTAATGGACATTGCCATTTATTATAGGAAACAGAGAGAATCTCAATTTCCTGCGTTCGGAATCCAAAACTAATACCATAAGATTAAAAAAAATAATCATTTAAATGGGTCACTTACTTACATAAGGGACTTGGTTTTTTGTCTAATGTGGCATACCATGTTGGATTGTTGGTAATTCTTGATTTTGGTTTTATATTTGTTGATGTTTTAGGTTGAATATGATTTGGAAAGTTACATAATGGTGTCATAATGCATATATAAATAAAATCTTAGTATCTTATTTTTCATATCATTAAGCATTTTTTTTAAGCAGTTAAGTATTGTTTTAAACAATAAAACGTATAATAAACATTAAATAATCCTTAAAAAAAAAATCATATTTTCAACGATATATGCATTGTCACATTAGCAAAAATAAGACCATAATTTAATGATTAGAATATTTTTTTTGAATGAAGCTTTTCTAATGAAGATGCTTTGGAATTTGATCAACAATCCAGACGATCTTTGGTGTAAGGTTCTCTATAGTAAGTATGGAAGGAACAATCCTTGGGGTTACTATGAATTTTCAACCATATGATTCTCCTTTGTAGAAAGCATTATCAGGCATACGGGAAAAATTTCAGCAGAATATTGTATGGTGGTTGGGTGATGGGAACAACATCAGTTTTTGGCTGGACAATTGGACCCTAAGTGGAACCTCTCTTGTCTCCATCACTAATCAAATTAATATTGACACAACCATCTCTGTTAAGAATGTGGTAACCCCTTCAGGAGATCGGGATTATAATTTTATTACTTCTAACTTACCGTATACCTTTGCTTTTCAAGTCATCGACCTCCAAGCTCCTAAGGACACGGAAGGACCAGGAAATACTGCTTGGGGAGGAACCAACACTACGAACTTTACAATTCAACGTGTCTATGAATCTCTGAACAATAGAGATGAGACTATCGAGGGAGATTGGAAGGCCTTGTGGAGTTGGAAAGACCCTCATAGAATTCAAACTTTAATGTGGATGGCGGCTCATGAGCGGCTTCTCACTAATTATCGTAGGAGCAAATGGGGTGTCGGAATATCTGCCACATGCTATGGGTCTGATAAAGACAATGAAACCATTATTTATGTTTTGCGGGATTTCCCTATAGCAAACCAAACTTAGATAAGGTTAGTCCATTTAAATCAAATATCTAAATTTTTTTTCGTTTAACTGCAAGGCTTGGATCTTCAAGAATATCAAACATCAGCTGCATGGTATCCAGAATAAAAAGTGGAGAACAATTTTTTTAGTGGCTTGCTGACACATGGATGTGGAGGAACAAAATTATTTTTTAAAATGATTTTATGCGTCCAACTGACCCAACTTATGATATTCTCAAAATGGTTGAAGACATAGACAATTACTCCCACCATCCTTTGAAAACTCACCAATACGACACTATTTTTATTGGCTGCAAAATACCTCAGGATAAGTGGGTTAAGCTTTATTATGACAAAGCATACAAGGGTTCCTCGGGTTTAGCTGGTTGTGGTGGTCTATTCTGGAACTCGAATGGTAGATGACTTAAAGGGTACACTCGCAAAATCAGAAATTGTGACGCGTTTTGTGGGGAATGTACTTGGTAATGCAGCTTTTTTGGATACATGGTTTCCACCATCTTCAAGTGGAAAGTGACTCAAAATATCTAGTTGACATGATCATAGGGAAAGTCAATATCGATGGCAATCCGCCCACCTTAGAGCGCCATATACAAGAGCTCTTAAAGTTGAATTAGTAGATGCATTTTAATCATACATGGCGAGAAGGAAATAGGAGTGCTGATTAGCTAGCCAATCTTAGTTTTTCTTTGGAATCTTTTAACATTCATGTTATGGAGACACCTCATAGTGAGGTCTCTAGTCTTCTTTTTTATGACATTTTTGAGGATAACATGTCTAGAAACATTCATATAAATTTGTAGTTCCTTTTCGTTTTTTGGGCGTCAGCCCTCTTTAAAAAATAAGGGACCAAAAATCATGAATAAGCAAAAATAGGATTCTCAAACGCACATTTCAATTTTTATTTTACTAGCTAAAAGAATAATTTTACTAGAAAATATTTATAATTTGAGCTATCTTTGACTATTGTGTCCTATAAATGCATAAGACCCTCCACAATGATGGGTGCTTTAACTATTGAATTTTACGCTTATCCATTTTAAAATTGCCCATTCCCACCTGAATTTTCCCTAAATAACCTCATCAGAAGTTAACTCATGATCGTTAATTACCCAGCATGAGTTAACTTGCGTTGGTACCCATCGTGATTTAATATGCACCGATTTTAGGCAAGCTAGAGAACAATATTTCTTGACAGAGATGCTATTTTTTTAAGCTCCTAAACGTGCATTTTTCACAATATCCATCACCCGCTACAACTACATTCATTTACCACATTCATTCATTCACAATACCTTATGTTCATTTTTTAATTTCCAATCATTCACTGCATTTTTTTAAAAACATTCATTTGCTCAATAGTAAGCATGTCTTAGAAAGATCAATTCATTCATTTCCAAAATAAATCCTAATTATAAATATACAAGTACGCAAAATCAATTCCAAAATAAGAATACGACAAATTTTCTTAGTTTTAATTTTCATCTCCGTTCAAATCGGGCAATAAACAAAGTATTGCGTTACATTACACTATCCCTAAGGATGTTGTATCATCGTAATGTTGGATTAAAATTAAATTCATTGTTGTTTGCTTAAAATGTTGGCATTAAAGCGTCTTATACATAGTGTAAAAATCTGCAAGTCTCTTTGAAAACTCAAAAGAATGGAGAGAAAATATTTTGTATTCTATTGAAGCAACTATATAGGTTCTCATGTAACAACCCGTTTTTCAGTAGATTTATTTTAATTATTTATTATGTGTGTTTATATGTGCTTGTGTGTGATTAATTGCTTTTATGTATATTTTATTCGGGATTAATGGATTTTGGCTTGAGAAGGGTATTTTAGTCAGTTTAGACTCAAGGGTATTTTACTCATTTGCGAGAAAGGGTAAAATAGTCATTTTATTTGGAAGGTTAGTTTTAGTGTTTTAAGTGGGAATAATTATTTTTACTAAGTTACTAGTGAGTTGGAGTAATTATTTAGAGACGGTAATTATTCGTTATTTTGACGGTTTAAGTGAGTAGTAACTTGGTGAATTAGTTGGTAAGAATGTTAAGCTCAGTAAGACAATTAGAGACTAAGCCCAATTATGTGGAGGTAGAGAGAGGTAGAGAGTGAAAGAGGATCAAGAAGGAGAAAACAGGAGCTAGAGAGAGAAAGATAAAGAGCTTGGGATTGGAGGCTAGGATCTAAATTGAAGTTAGGGGGAATCTTGAAGAATTAGAGGTAAGGGGGATGGTTCTCTTCAACAATTAATCATAATCTCTTATTTATCAATTATGGGTTTAAGTGCTTTTGTGATAATTGTGACTTTTGTGGTTTTGAAAGATGAAATTCATGCTCCTAATTCATGTGAATTTGTGGATATGATAAACTCCATGAAATTATTGTGTTAAGCGCTTAAACTTCATAGTTGTTGTTGTTGAGTTGTTTTGGAGATTTTTGATTGATTGAGTGCAAATCATGAATTGGTGAGTGATTGTTATTGAAACTAGTTTGAATTCACTTCATAAATGTTTGTTTATGTTTGTATGTTGTTAAGGTTTGAATTGTTGTGGTTGTTTATGGAGTTTGAATGAAAAATGAAAAAATGGTGGTTTTTAGTGAAAATGAACTAGATGATGAATTTTAGGTGAATTGATGTTATGATTCAATGTTTGGTGTTGTTTTGAATGCCTTTTGATGTTTGTAAACTAGTGTGTAAGTTTTGGGGTAGAATTTGGGATCAAGGGGGATCAAAAATGGGGATTTCGGATGAAAAAGTGCGTGTTCCCGGACCGTTTAAACTGATTCTTTTGATGTAATTAACTGCATTTAAACCTTCTAAACCTATGAAAACATCAATTGAGTTAGATTTAACTTGGTTTTGTGAATCGTATCATAAACTTTTTGAAAATGTTCAAGAACGTGAGATTTTTCGGAAACTCGTTTTCTCAAAGTAAAAGGGTAGGATTAGGGTTTTGTACTGTAACCATGATTTTTAAAAATAATTTGAAGGGTGTGTGAGCTTTAACATGGCTTTACTTTGAAAATTGAAATTCTTTTGAAAAGTGTTAAAGTGAGACGAACTTAGGTGAATTTTGGGATTTGTCGGAGTTAGTCTATGAAACGCATATGTATATACTACTACACTCATATGTGAATTGTGTGCATACTCTCGGTTGAGGCGTTTGAACTTGTTTACTTTGATTTTGGTGGGATAATCGAAAAATGCTAGTTTTCATAAACATAGATGAACTTTGTCAAATTAATACTTTATTGTCCGATAACTTGTAAGAGACTTCAAATTCATGTTAGTATGATAGAATTGATGATGATTGGGTGTTTAACATGATGAATATCATAATGTGTATGTTTTAGGTGAACTGTGAATTTGAAACTTTATCGTTTCTTTGATGTGTTAAATATTGATGAAGATTATGGTGAAGATTGTTTTGATGATTATAAATTGATGAATTGATGATGACTTGTTGATTGCATGGATGTAAGTATTTGATAATGCAATTGTTGGTGAATAACATAATTGGTGATGATTATTATGTTAATATAGTTTTGTGAGTATGCATTGGTAAGTCCTTACTTGAAGTTCATGCATTCATAGTCATAATTGAGATGATTTAAAGAATGTAATTGGTGATGTTTACATAGCTTCTGCAGAACATAATTGGTGATGTTTATTATATTGGTGGATTCATTAATGGTAAAATTATCTCCGGAATCCTATGGTACCACATGCATCTAGAAGAGTCTAGAACATTGCATGCATTTATTAATTGGTGAGTCGAGTCCTTACTTGAATACGTGAATCGGTGTATATGTGCATTGGAGAACTCTTGGTGATTGTCGCGGATACTTGAACAAGGTGAATTGTATGTATACTTGATTGAGCTTGTATATTTGTTGGTTTGTGATGTTGTTGAATTTATTAATCATGTGAAATTAAATTGTGTTATTTATTTTCATTTGATTATGTTTAATTATGAATTGTGAACTAACCCCCAGTGGTCGTTTGGTTGACCGCCTACCTTATTCGTATGGATGGATAGATAACGTGTGGGACTAGTTTTATTATCTTGGTGAGTTGATTGAGGATAGCTTTGGAGCTACCTCATTTTGCTTTGGAGTCTTTAGAGTCAGGCTCTTATTTAGGGGTGTCTGTCTGTTTATTTCCGTTATGACTTGTTGACATATTCTATTCACTCAGATTGTTGAGTTGAGCTTTTATACTTGGTGATGTAGTATGATTATATGACATGGTTACTTGAAGATGTTTATTTTATCGGATGAGATGTTATTATTATTTTTCCGCTGCGATTTTTTGAGAAAATTATTTATGCATGCTTGGTGAATTATTAAAGATGTAACATCTAGATCCTTGAATAATTGTATTATTTGCGTAATTTATCACTCAAGGGGTTTAGGGTGATACATCTCACATCAAATTCTATCACATAAGATGAGTAGTGACAAACACTAATGCATTCGAATATATTCTTTTGAACTTAACCCTACTGCCCTACCACCTGACAAGTTTCAATTGAAAAAGGAGTAGGATTAAGCTCAAAACAACATTTTAGAAATGCATTCTCGTTTGTCACACTCATCTTATATGAAGGAATTCAACGTGAGAACCTATATAGTTGATTCGGTAGAATACAACATGTGTTCTCTCAATTCTTTCGAGTTTTCAAAAAGAATTGCAAAACTTTACATTAAGTATAAGACACTTCAATGCAAACATCTTCAACATTAACAAGAATTAAACTAAAATCCAACTAAATAATGACACAACATAATAATACAACCTAATCTTCATCTGGTCGAATCAAACTCTTGAGAATATCTTCATAAGATGTCAGCAACGAAAGATCCAACTCGATCATCGAGAACATGATGTGCTGACCAAATATCGAGAACATGCTCCTTATGCCGTCGTCGTTCGTGAGCATCATCTAGCTGAACTGCAATCTTCCAACTGAGTCGATCGATGGACGTCGATACCCATCACCGTCCACCCTCCTTTTGTCTCTGTGGTTCAGTTGTTGGTTGATTTGATCTAGTTAATTCTTCAGAGCTACTAACGTGACATCGACCAGAACCCTGAATAGATTGGGCTTTCCACCGTTGAAGCAGACTGCAGCTAACATCGGGTTCGAATCTATTGGATAAATGTCCATGGATTCCGACCTACACCATATGAAATTAAAAATGATCAATGAAACACTCATTCAAACTGATACGACCTCGTTAGATGAAGGATTTGTGAGCAAGTATAGTTGCACTTGATTATATTCAGTTATTTCCCTTTTCTAATTTTATGGTTCCGTTTATTTCCTTTCCTAAATTTATGATTCAGTTATTTCCCTTTCCTTAGATTATGCAATTTGTTATGCCAAGATTGGATATATATGATGTAACAGTGAACTAATTCTGATATGTTGAATAATAACAAGGTTTCACTTTCTTCCCTAATTTCTCATCTATTTTCTCTCTAGGAGTTTACACGCACTCAAAGAGTGCCCTTTTCTTCATCTCTTTTCTCTATAGGAGTTAACATTCACTCGAAGAGTGCCCTTTTCTTCACTCTAAGATAATTAGGGTGTATCATTGGTGCTCTCAATGAAAGCAAAACTGAAACAGAGAAGAATGAAATGCATACCTATTTAGCACTATGCAAAATAGACACCTCCAATTTGGAGCAAATATATATGGTGCTACAAAAGAAGGGTAGCTATGTAAGCACTCTTTGTGTCCCTCTCTCTCTAATATTTGATATCACTATATTTTTTAAGCCAAGTGAGTAGTAGGATGCCAGCTCACATAAAATATATTTAAAAACAAAGATTGATACAAAAAAAGAGAAGGGGAAGAGACCTAAACCCTATAAAAAGGAAGAGAATCTAATTCTAAAGGAACATAATTATAGAAAACAAAGTTGTTTGAAGCTAAACAACACATCTATTTCCTTCTCTATTTATGTGCGAAACAATGAAATTCCTTGATCCGTTTCTTACTTCCCAAGGCACCAAACATTTGAAAGCATGAAGAACCATCATGGAAGCAGTTTCTAACCAAATGTTCCTCCAATTCTTATCTCTAGCAATCTCAATAGCTCTTATTGCACCAGACAACACAACAATGACCTTCTGCAAAACAACCAATGAAATGTGCCTGAGGGCAATAAGATATTTTAAACTTGCAAACTAAGGGTATGTTGCAGCCTGCCTCTTTTAACTTATCATCAGCAGAGAATTTTTCATGCATTAATCTCCAAACTAGCAATGACTTTGAAGAAGGTCTGTTTGGACACCAAGTTAACTAGCAATGGGAATTGAAGATAAACGCATCTTTGAAGGACAAAGTTCCAGAAGAGGTGTGCTAACAAATTAATTCATCTGACTTTTGCTCTAATGGGATTGTTTCTTGCAACACAATTTGTGTCAGATTAGGAAAAGCTTGAGCCATTTGATTAGGAAAATAGCAGTTACCGTCAAATATGAATTCATTTACTTTGGCTTGTAAATTCACCCACCCTCTAGCTTATCGTTGTTCTCATCATATTGTCCAACATTATTTACCTCCTGGCTGAACTTCGCATTACCAATGACCATTTCTCCTGAGAATCGGAGGATTAAGACTAGAAAAAGAATAATGTAATTGTATAAAATCAAAAGTGCGAAGGAAGTCCTCCCCTTACGTAAGGAAATTAGTTGTTTGTGTATTTAATGTATCAGTTTTCTGTGTTCATGTGAAAAGTTTAAAATGTAGCATTAAGTGCCTATTTGAAATGAAATAAATTTTACAACTTCATTTCGAGTCACTAGGTATTTGTAAACCTTTATATTTTCTCATCTTATTGAAATTGGGGGTGGTGGCGGTGGTTAGGGTGCCACACTATCAAATTTCATCCATGTTATTTACAAGCAAGAAACATATTATCAATAAAAAATGAGAAAATATCCTGAAAAACCTTGAGCAAGATTCATCAATTTTATCCTTTTCTTTGGAATATTATCTTGTCATTTTTTGTCCTTAAATCTTTAATCTTTTCATATTGAGAGTTTATCTTTATCGGAAAAAAAGAGTAGTGTTAGCAACACTCTCTAAAATACTCATTTTCTTATTGGTTTAAATTAAGAAGAATTAAAGTGGTGGGACTTACATTAATTTCATCCAATAAAAGAATGAGTGTTAGATAGTGTTGCAAAAAGAGTGTCATTAGCATTCCTCAGCAGTTGTTAGTTGAATTGTCAAAAATTTGATTACTAAGTCGGATTTGGGAACATTAAAGTATGGTTAATTGATAGTAGTATGCTCCGGTGGTTGTTGTAAATCATATTGATTATACTGGAAAATCCCTTAAAAGTATAAATTGCCTAATGTTGCTAGCAGGTGGTGGTGAATAAATATAGCTTTTTCTATTTTATAATTTCTCTATCTCTTAATCTTTTAAGGAAAATGCTATTGAATTTCTTCATGACATTCTTTAAGGATTTTAGATGATACGTTTTTACAAAAACTTGTGCATTCAATGCATCGAAAATTGAAACTTGTACATTCATAAAATCTTACTATTTTAAACTTTTAAAGAGTACTCTTAAAGCACTTGTTAACATTTTCATGTAATTATTACTCAAAATTATTATCAACCGAAGAGATTAAGGAAGCAGCAACCTCATAAATTAGCATACGAATTTTTTGTTTAAGAATTAAGCATAGGAATTTTTGGCATTCATTGGTTTGGTTGAGTTTAGAAATGTCAACTGAATATATGCATTGTACTTGAAAGGTGGTGAAATAAATAGAGAAGTACCTGGTTCTTTATGACGAAAATCTTGAGGCATGTGATGCCAAACAGCCAAGAGACATATTTTGCCATTATTAGGTATAAATGAAAGCAAGACTGAAGTTGGACTTTGAACATGAAATGGTTATTATTTGGTGAGTGACATAGAGAACTTCAACTGAAGGACACATGGGTTTTGGACCGTTCGCCATATTACTTACTCCCTCCATCTCTAAATTATAGTCGTTTAAGGTTGTGCACGATTATTAAGGAAATGATTAAATGTGTTGATTTCAATGGTAAAATACTTTTTTTTACTTGCAACTATTGATTTGTTTTTCACTAATAAGACTATTTATAAAAAAAAATTGAACTTAAATATAAAATTCACTACAAATTACTAGATGCATTTATTTTTTCTTGTTCAAATAGGGAAATTATGGGTTGACACACTTTTTTTTCCATACCACTCATATACCACTCCAAATGACATTTTTTATTTATATTTCTCTTCCCATTTATCAATTCATTTTTCTCTCATCCACTAAACAAATGCCATATAAGGGTGTACAATGGAGAGTTGCCACATAGGGTGGTCAATATATCATTACTCTTTCAAATACATCTCTTATTAATATTATCAATTTATCTTGGAATATCAAAAATAACTTGAATTCATTTATATATAAAGGGTAATTTAGTAATAATAACACACATTTTAGTCAAATTTATTACTCCAAATTTATTACACCTCTTATCACATTCATTTAATATCCGTAATTTTTGTGAAGTGTTCTTATAAAAAGGGACAGAGGAAATAACATTTTGTCGTCCACAAATATAAAAAAAATAGAAGATGAACTAATTAAAAGAAATCTGTTTTTATTAAACTAGAATGATGTTTATTCAGAGGCTCTATTTAGAATTGTAAAAAATGTACAGGTTGATTGAAAAATAGAGATTGTTGTTGTTGATTAATATACACGTTGAAGAAGTTATACATTGTTTAGAATTGTAAAAGAAGAGACAAAACATAACTATATACATAGGCTCTATTTATTCGTTACAAGATGCATCAGTCAGAAATACGTAAGTTTATATTTGACTTCTTTCTTTCTGTTATACTCTTGTTGTCATGTGTCAGCGTGTTGTGAGGGATATGTTAGATATTTTCTCTATAGAATGTGGTTGTATCAGAGTTGTGGAGTAGTTAAGGATAGTTTACGTATTGTAACAATTTTGAATAATGTTATTCTCTAATTGTTATTAGACAACCTTCCTGGTTTTTTCTCCACTTTGAAGATTTCACGTTATATTCTTGTGTTAATATTGTGTTCTTTTATTTTTCTCCATGTCTTTTTTTTTTCTCCAACAATTGGTATTAGTAGCTTTGATTCCATGAGGTATAAAAATCTCCGTACGCTCGTTGGTTGTAATATTGTATGATGTTCCACATCAGAAAAGTGTTGTTTGGCTTGTGGAAAATTTTATTTGCAAAAAGTTTTGGCTTGTTGCAATGTGAAACTTTTCATGTGTAGTTAAGCTGGACGTACAGAAATTTGATTTAGGAATCAATTTTGGCTTGTGGTAAATACAAGTCAAAGACGTGTTGATACATTTAGGATTACACAAGACGCTAAAAGAAAACATTTTCAACATGGACAACGAGAAGTGAGAGTAACTAGATTTTAAAGCTTCGAGTACAATCAACATGTCTTTAGCTATGAATATTCTTGCCAATGTTCTTGCTACGTTGTCAGCCAAGGAACTTTGGGAGAAACTTGAAGGGCTATATCAAGAAAAGGGTATCTCCAATTGGTTGTTGTTGAAGGAGTAGTTTCATCGTTTTCGCATGGATAAATACGATAGTATATCATCTAAGTAGTCTAAAGTGTATTGTCTCTAAATTATAAACTATTGGAGTGAAGATTAAAGATTAAGATAAAGCATTGAGACCCATATTGTCCATTCCATCTTTCTATGAGCATATAAAACTTGTTTTAATATATGGGAAGAAAACTCTGAGCTTTGAAGAAGTTGCAATCAAAACTACTACTGAAGAAATACGATTGAAAAGTGAAGATAACACTTCATTAACTCAATGTTAGCCGCTAGAGATGGACCTTATGTGAAGAAAAACAATGGAATGGTTTTGAAATGTGGAAATGATAGACATGTATTGTATAACTTTCCTGGTTGAGCAACGTCATAAAAAGGCTCTAAGTCAAATGGTTGCAATGTCTCCCTTGCTATGAGAGATGATGATCTTTTCTAACAAAATGAGAAGTGTGACCTAATGTCATTCCCAAGCTGCCATGACAAAGGATGAGCGTTTCTAGTTGGTTAGTACATATGACTTGGTTGAAATTGATGTCGGGTGTGCTATGAGATTATGTCGATGGTTGAAGAGCTTCTTGCCAACATGGAAGTTTCACCATAAGTTTTCATCCAGATTTTCTACATTTGAAAAATCTTGGAGTAGATTTAGCTTCAAGTGAATTATACTCAAACAAGAGTACGATAGTTCTTTTTGAACTATAATTTCAAATGAAGAGAGTGTGAAAATTCTTGGAGTGGTTTATCTTTAAGTGATTATTCTTTTTATTGTGGAGTATGATAGTTATTTTGAACTATATTAGTCGGTGACGACAATGGAAGAGGAAGTATTATTTTCAATCAATATGGAGATTGTTGGTTTTGACTAAAAGTATACAAGTTCAAGAAGTGTCACATTGTTTAGAACGGTAAAGGAAGAGGTATAGAATGATGACATCTTGTCATCATGTAATTTTCTATATAATTTTCCAAGAATAGTTGAGTTCACAACAAGTTTGAGCATGTTAAAGTGTGAAAAGTAGGAAAAATTTAAAGTTTTGAGCAAGAAGCAAAACGTGTTACGATTGGAAAGAATTAGGACACGATTTCACAGGCAAGGAAGTGGTGCATTAGACATTGTGGAATCGGGACACGTTGGTAATTTCGTGTCACGATTTGGGCCATACATTTGTGATCCGTGGGCTTTATAAGAGGAAATCGGGACACAATTTACTTAAATCGTGACAGGATTAGGCGAATTTTTGTGCCTATTTAAGTTGAAGCCTGTTTTGAAAGCAAAGGTTACGATTTTGATAGAGAAAAGTGTGATTTTGAGATCTGAAGACTGTTAGGAGGGCGATTTCATCATCCTTTAATTAATTCATGTATGTTTTAATTATTCCATTGATTATGCTATTTGTAAACTCAATTATGAGTAGCTAAATCTCTTAGAGATTAGGTCTGAGATGATTTTGATGTAACCCTAATTTAAACATGTTGCTGTGAAACTCTATTAGTTGTGAATATCCATCTAGTTTTATTCAATTCAATTGTTCTTAATGCTTTTTATATCCTGATCAAATATAAACATGAATTCGTGAGAATGAATGACTAGTACTGACCATAGCTTTCAACTTAGACCTAATTGAATTGTTCGAATAAACAGGGTTAGTCTAGAAATAGATAATCGTTTATTTGTGATATTAGGTTAACGTTCTTAAAACCTTCAAAGAATATTAGATCACCTAAGGAATTAGGGACTGTAATCTGAGAAGAGGGTCCTAAGTCAAGGGATTGATTAGGGCTATTTTAGTTAACCATCGTAAGACTAGAGAAATAGGTGCAGTGTACCAATTCAGGGAACTTAGAGGATTCAAAAGACCTAGTCTCATCTCTCTATATATTTTCTAAACAAAGTTTAATTTATGTTATTTACTTTTATGCACAACAAACCTACTGCCTCGGGCAACTAAAATAAACTTTACACATCCTATATCATAACACTATTGTTTATTTAAGATTAATACAATCCTCGTGGAAACAAACTTATTTTTATTACTTCGATAGTTTTTAGTACACTTGCTAAATATCTATCATAGAACAATACCATATCTATAAGCTTTATTTCTTCATTACAAGATGCACCAGTTAGAGGTTAGAAAAACACAAAAAAGGGAGTTTGAATTATGTTGATCTCTTACTTATCTCTTTTTATGATACAAGAAAGCATATAGCATTGGAAAATAAAGAGATAAGGGATAAGATCTTATACAAACAATTTATCATGGTTCACCCCACAACCCGGGATTATGTCCAGTCCCCTTTCACTTCCATGGGATTTCATTTACTATAATCAACAACTGATTACAAGAACAACATTATGACGACCTAGTCCTTGTTTTCCCTACCTTAACCTAGAGGAATTCCTAATCTCGATTCAAAGATTTAACACAACAAGTTGTTTACACAATCATTGTGTTTACACAAACTCTTGGAGTAATAAACAGACGTGAGATATAATACACTTAGATTGTATTCCTTATGATTTTTCATATGAGTGTCTCTAGACAAGGAATACACTATAAATAAGTTTTATGTACATGTAGTTGCCCAAATGTCTTCATCTTCTTCAAACAAACCTGGTCCTTTAAATACAGTTGAAGATTGATGACTGTTGATAAAGAATTATTTGTCTTTGAATGCCAGAATAATTGTTGTCGTATCCTTTATTAAATGTAGTCAGTGTGGGGTCTTACTATCTCAAAGGTAATTGAAACAAAGAAGAAAAAGAATTCCTAAATTATCATCTAAAGGCTCTCCTTAATATATGAATCCAATAAGTACATCAATATACCCTTTCTTACCTTAGTATTTCTACAAATGCACAGCCCTATGTCGTCTACATTACCTCGGAGAAAATGGTACCATTACTCTGCAATGTTTGGGGATAGGATTTCAGCCTATTTCTAAGTTCATACATCTTCTCTTGGTATGTCGCCTCCCTAGGTCTGATTAAAGCAGTAAGACCATTGCATAATAAAATTAAACAAGACACATAAAATAACTTAATAAAAAACTTAATTAAAATTAATCTAACAAAATAAAATAGAGGTTCATCTTAGAACCCTACCTAATTAGATTTTAGCTACTCATGGTAACTAAAGACAAATTACAAAAGAAAATAAAACATAACTAGAGACTAAGGTTGAAAAGAGATACTTCTCCCTTGAAAACTTATAGAGACTGCCTTCGTCTTGAACCGCTTTGTTCTGAATGAATATTTATGAATGAGATGAGTTATATTTATAGGCTGATTTCCAAGTGGGTTAAGGCTGAAAAATTGGGCTTTTTTTGGATAGACAACACGCTTTCAATGTACTCATGTCCAAGGAGCCGAAGCCGCCAAAGAAATCAACAAATGAGCATAATCCAATTGTTTGTGATAATACTCCCACTCTGCAAAAAAAGGAACAAGAATTTGAAGTCATGAAAGACATGGAAGAAGAGGAAAATTTCGGAATGTCACTAGACTTCTTAGATAGGTTATAGGTTATGACACTTTTTGGTTGGTCGGTGTTCGTCCTATTTCTTGGTGGTATTACACCCCAACGTACTTTTGGGTGGCCGGTTATGTAATTTGGATATTTGTGCCCAATATGTAACTAATATTATATATATATATATATATATATATATTAAATGAAGTGATTTTTTTTTGGTGGCCAGTTATGTCACGTCAATTATTGCTCGCATTTTTTGGTCTCTAATTATTCAACTATTTATCTTATCTTATTTATCTCATATTTGTTTTTCATTATATTTTCTGAAGTGAAACATGTGTGAAGATGTACAAGATGCGGTTAAACTTCATGTTTGTTATATAGATGTGAAAAAGAGGGTTTGGTTCATTGTAAACCCCACCGACAAGTTGGACATGTTGAAAGCAAAACTTGACGACTTCTTTATCCATATTGGTTCAAATCACATAACATATTATGTAGTAGTACAAGTGCCAACCGTGGACTTGGGGGAGGATAAGGAAGAATATTTTTGGAAGACCGTGTATTTTCCACGTCTTCTCAAAGATGATAGCGATGTTGATTTCATGTTTATCCTGATGGTTGAAAATAACCTTTTACATTTTACGTCCGATCCGTTGAAGTGCAATTTTAATGAATTTGTGTATACGTCTAATTTGGATCATTTATGAGAGATATTGTGATTTCGAGAATTTAAGGACAAATTGATGTAATTTGGATCGTTTATATGTGATTATGTGATTTTGAGAAAAAAGATGATTTTTGGTTATTTGGACCGTTATGTGATTTTGGGATTTTAAGTATATATTCATATAATTTGGATCGTTTACGTATCATTAATTGTCATTAAGTGATTACGGGTCATTACCAGCGAATTTGTGTAATTTGGACCTTTTGGATCGTTATGTGTGATTATGTGATCGTGATAAAAACGATGATTTTGTGTAATTTTGATCGATTATGTCGTATTACCTGATAATGTTGTTAAACTGGCGTAATTCGGTTCAATTATGACCGTGTAAAGATTACTGGTCATTAATGACACACTTTGCATTGAATGCATATCAGTTCATCATTTAAGGCTGTTCTGATATATCAGTAGGCTTGAGTTAACTCACGCATGTGTTAACATTATGCGTTAGTTAACTAACACAGTGTTTTACACTTGCGTTACTTAAGTAACTCTGTGTTATTTAACTAACACATAGTTTTGCACTTGCATTAGTTAACTAATGCAGGGGTATTTTGATCACTTTGGTTGGGTGGGAGCGAAACTTGCTGGGAGAATAGCAGAATTCCAAATAGTTGGTTCCTCCTACGTAGCATACGTGGGGCGTGTGCCCACAACCCTACAATGCGTTTTCGCCTTTTTCTTCGTCTATTTTAGTGTTTTCTTCCATGAAACTTGTCCTACCACTAGGAATAAAATTTCTTCTCTTGATAATGTCTTCAAAGACCTCTTGAATCTTCATTCATGTTCTTCTAAAATCTTCATGAGATGCTTTGCTGTTCAGATTTGCATGATTGTGTAGTTAATTACATCAAAAACACCTAAGAATTACTTGGTTTGGGAAAACTAGAATTACATGACTCGAAATGAAAAGATTACTTAATGTCCTTAAAACCATAGACAATTGTTCTAAAACTTCTATGAAGTGGATCAAAACCTAAATAAAATGACTGAAAAAATGTTGAGAATAAAATAAGATGACATGTGATCACCACCCTCCAACTTGTGGGGGGATATTAGATCATGAAGAAACACAATTAGTTAGCTTAGTTTACACAAATAACATGCTAGCTCAAAGGATGAGGGTACTTAACCATATTTATACACTCAATAGCACAGGAACCTGACTAATGTGGGACAAATAACAAACTACAACCAACTTCAACACCCACCTTCATGCTTATAGTGGGCTTGGGTCAAATTCCTACATTGCAATCTTTAACCCGACTCTAATATCATGTAAACAATATACGTTTTGTAACACCCTATTTTTCGACGATAATTATTAATAATAAGAATGAATTTAATAATTAGGATGTTACAAAACTTCATGATATCACATAATATCATAAATTTTCGTTTAAAATAATAATTTTAACAACAGAAAACAATCCCCTTATCTCATCAATGAAAATTTGTTCTGTCATTCCTCGAAATAGAAATAATAATAGTTCTCAAGCTTTAAACTCAAAGATAAATAAATTCAACGTCAACCACAACCATAACCCTAGTGTTACATATCAGAGCTCGTATTCGACTATGATGAGTCAGTAAATTAGTGTTTTTAATATATTATTTGAGTCCATTTTATTTAGATTTGATTTCGTTTTATTTAATATTATTTCCTTTTTATAATTATTTTACTTCAATTGCAAGTTATTATATTTCAGGAACAAATATCTGATAGATTGAGTCTTGGAGCAAAAGAAAGAGGATTAGGAGCTGATTCGGGGTGAAAATACGAAATATGGGACAAAAATATGTCACCCCCTACGTCAGGAACTTGGCACGGCCCGTGCCACCAGCAGCACGGCCGTGCCAACCTTCAGGATACTCTTTTGTTGCTTCTGCTTCATGGACAAGCTACCTATTAGTTTACTTCTGACCTAAAAGCCTGTGGTTTCTTGTGGAACATTCTAGTGTTATATTTCTTAGGGCTTAAGTCATTGTAAACTATAAATAGAGTAGCTAGCTATCATAACAATTCATCTTTTGTTCTTGGAAATAATAAGTGACAATTGTTTCTTTGAATAAAAGTTCACCTTTATTTTATGTTCATCTTCTTCTTCTTCTTCTTCTTCTTCTCTTCTATGTCTACAAGGAACGTTAGTGAGTAGACTCTTCTTGTCTTGGGATTGTTGGATAAGTCTAATGACATAATCCTAATCAAACCAAGCCATAAACCCTAAT
>Ga0228710_1004884_pt1 | contig 21036 bp, 9 predicted proteins | sample MedpolnodulmetaG_FD_177995 | JGI IMG/M metagenome (GOLD analysis project Ga0228710, IMG submission 177995) | Root nodule microbial communities from Medicago polymorpha collected in Santa Monica, California, United States - pink nodules | ecosystem: Host-associated > Plants > Roots > Nodule... | reverse complement strand
AGAGGGAGGTGGGGGGGGGGGGGGGGGGGGCGTGTGACGGTGTGAGAGAGGATAATAGACAAGCAGAGAGAGGGGTGTGTGAAGGAGGAAGAAGAAAATGTTTTTTTTTTATTTTATTTTAAATATGGGTATAAAGAAACAGAAGATACGTTGTCTGTATTGTGTTTGGTTTTTCTGTGTTCAGTTATCATTTTTCAAGTTTATAACATTTCATTAGATAACAATTCAAGATATATCATTGAACATCAATAAAAGTATAGGGACTCCCTAAGAATGGGGACACTCCGGTTAAGGTATTAGCTGCCTTATTCATTTGTCTTCGAGTAAACTCAACACGAGAGTTTGCAAAATATAAATTACAACATTGTTTGCATTCATATAAAATAGCATTGAATTTCGTAATGTCGTTTTGGTCTTGGTTGTACTAATCTACAACTTTATTTGTATCAAGCTCAAAATCGACATTAGTGAGTTGTAGATCATGCATCCAATTATTTGCATGTAAATATAACGCTTTGGCTACTTCCGTGGAACCATCAAAGTGGACCAAAGGTTTTAGCAAGCACAAAAAACCCATCATCATCATAGTACACATCCAAAACCCCACACAATTCTAAGTGGTGAAGAAGGACGTGCCTATATTGCATTTGAGTCATCCCGTTGTTGGTTTTTCAAAATATGGCTGCAAGTTTCATTTGTTTGATTGCCATACACACAAATTTCAACTCTTTTAGAGGCTCCAAAATGATGGAAACAAGTTGCTTTACCTGCATTTTTGACATTACCTGCAATAAAGCAAACATAATTGTCTATATAGTGTAATTTCACTACACTACCTTCTTTATAATAGGCCAAAAACTCTTGTTCGCCAAACATTAGCTGCATTTGGACCATCGAGAAGTATATACATTGCATCATCACAGTTACCAGTTCATATCACACAAACATATGGACAATGGACAATCATTTATCCTTACACGCATCGGTAAGCAATTTCAACATTTCAGCCAAATTGAATTCTTCACTTTGGGAGGCAACTTTGATTTCTAATTTCCAGCCCAACAACTTAGCAGTATAAATAGGAGTTGTCTGCAATATTTTCCATACAAAATTTGGTTTATCTCCAAGTTCCGAGACTTTGATTGAAGTATTATATGATTATTTATCTTGTAATTATTTCAATTATTTAATTTTGTTTATAGTTTCTGTAATTTAAAAAAAGAAAGTAAGTCTTTCACTTTTTCTCCTGCTAAGACCCTCCATCCAAACACACTTGAGACAAAGGGAGTTACACTTCTAATATTTTGAATATCATCAATAGCATCTTTCATAAATATTATATTATCATATTTGTTAACATATACTATTTGTATATTAATTAAAATCCATTCAATTAGTCAAAAAAAAATAACAATCATTCATTAGAAATTTTATAAATAAAAATATATTACAAGAAAAAGTAAAGGTTTTTTTTTTGTTATGGAAGAAAACGTAAAGGTTGAAATTGGTTTATGTTATGGAAATTCGTCCATAATAATAGTCTCTTCTATTGAAGAATAAGTTTAACAATCCATAATAGATTCTTATGTTTTAAGTCTTCATGCTTTTATTTTTTAAATCTTGTATTTTTTGTTTTTCCCATAAAAGAAAGAGTAGGTATTAAGCAAGAGGCATTTTGGTCAACTCAAAAATGTAGAAAAAAAAAGCAAAAAAGGGGAAAAAAAGAAAAACATCATGCACCTAAAACAGTGGGAGAAAAAAAAGGGAGGTTGGTGCATGCATTTTTTTTAGTAGATTCGCCTAACTTGGGGGACATTTTAATCAATTTAAATATTATAATTTTTTTATTTTATTTTTGTAAAACTCTTATAGTTTTTCTTTTATAAGCTTTAAAATAGATTAAAAAAAGGAAAAAAGTACAAAACTTGGAAACATAACCCCACCTAAAAAAAAATTCAAAAGGATATTCGTAAGGATACTTATAAAGAATTAAAAAATATAAATTTTGTATTAAGAAAACAGTTTATATATTTTGAAGGATTTGAATACATAATTTTAAAACATAATTAGTAAATATAGTACTTTAACACATGACCTTAAGACATATGTTAATATTAGTAAATGTAGTACTTTAACACATGACCTTAAGACATATGTTAATATTTTTTAAAAGAATCTATAGTGGTTGTGTTATTCAATAAGAAATTGATTCAATAAGTGAAGGATCCATAAATGTTAATAAGTGGGGTCAAAGTTATATTGATATAATAATTACAACTTTTTATAAAAAAATTACTTCTTTTGATTTCTTAACTAGTGTTCTTAGAGCACTCATTAGGCTCCTTTATAGTTTTGTAATTTTTTGTAGTGTTATCAATGTACTATGTTAAGATAATAATACTATATAAGTGGGGTCAAACAACATATATATCTAATTTTAAGTTAAAAATACAATAAGAAGTGGAGGCAAGTGGGGTCGGCTGACCCCATTGCCCCGTGGTAAATCCGTGCCTAGATTCAATCACAAAGTTACGAGTCTTAACTCTCATTAGGAGCACGATGATCACTCTGATAGATACTTTGTAAGTATATATATTAACGTTTGTTGAATCTAACTCTTAACACATAATACGTCAACCTTGGTTGTCCATTATTACATATGAATGTACAAAAGTTGTTTTTCTTGTGAAATACTCATTTATTAACTTTAGTTTAATTTTTTTCTTTCAAAAAAAACTTTAATTTAATTTTATTTTGTTATATATCAGCTATAATTTAATTGAAAAAACTAAACAAAATTTGTCAGAATTTGGAATAATGTTCATTGACTCCACCGAACTTTACAATTTTGAATTTTTTTTAAAGGTGAATTAAATAAACAGACAACAACTAATATTAAAAAAAAGCATATTTTTCCTTTCTTTTCCAAAACTATCCCTATTATTTTAATGCATTCAAATCAAGTAGTACTATACTACTATACTATATTCATTCACATTCATTTATTAAATTAAAACATTAAATTAAAACGCCTTTATTGAATTTTCAAGACGGACATGAACCATTTTCATAACCAAAATTTATAATTTCAATTAACCAATTAAATTATATCATTTAATAATTAAATCCATATTCTTTAATTACTTTTTCATAATTATTTTACCTAAAAAATTACTTTATCATTATTTTCATTATAATAATTTTATTATTTATTATATATATATATATAGTTTTCTACTTTATTTATTTACTCTACCTTTTTCTTACAAACCCTAATTCTCATAAATCACTCTTTAGAATCTGTAAACTAGGGTTGTAGTTTTTCTCTGTAATACTTCATTTTTTTTTTTCAAAAAAAAAAATCATTTTTATTTTTGAATCTTTTTTCTTTCTCTTCAATGGTGAAGGTTTAAGCTACAGTGTTACGTTTTTCTCAGTTTTTTCCATCAAAATTGAAAAATCTGCCTCTGGGTTTTCATCATTTCTAAAAAAGTATATATTTTTGAAGCTTTTCTGTGTTGTTACAAATTTTTGTGTTTCTGGGTATCTTAGTTTTGCATTGAAGTTTGTGTTTTTGGAACAAAGTTTTGATTTTTGAAGTTTTTTAGATTTTGGGTTGTGTTAGTTTTGGTTTGATTCACAAAAAAAATGGAAGAAAGAGAGATTTTTGGTTCTGGGCATGCTGTTAATGTTAACCAGGCCCCACCTGGCTTCAATTTAGCTCAAAATACGTTGAATTTTGCTGGGTCCACCGGAGAGTTACCGGCTCCGGTGCCGGCTGCCGGTGGTGTGGAGGTGAAGAAAAAGAGGGGCAGACCTAGAAAGAGTGAATCTGGAAGTAAGCCGGCGCTGTCACCGATGCCAATTTCGGCTTCCATTCCGTTGACCGGAGATTTTTCAGGCTGGAAAAGTGGTGGTGGTGGTGGTGGAATTGGAGGGAAGCCGTTTGAATCAATTAAGAAGCCTTTGAAGTTGAATGATTTTGATGAAGGTAATTTTGATGAAGGTACATGACAATTTTAGAAAGAAAAGTTGTTGTTTGATGATACTTGCTATTTTTAGCCATTGATCTGATTAGTTAGTTTGTATTATGTTTTTAGTTTTACTGTTACATTTGTTGGAAATAATAACTGTTACTTACTAATCTTGAACGTGTGTTTATGTTTTGTGTGTTATGTTTTGTTTTGGATTTGATTTGATTCATGGTTTGGAAGTGGAATGTGTGGACCCTTAGCTTAGATTCCCTTTCAGATCTTAAATTGAAGATGTGTGGATATTTTGCTGTCATAGTAATGTGAGGTCGGTTTTCAGATCATTTAACACATGATATATTTGATGATATTATTTTTTCTTTTCTGAGGGTAACTGATATTATTTGATTCGGAAAATCGATCTAATTGAAGGGATTAGTTTGTATCAGGGGTAAACAACACACATGATTACATTTAGTTAATTCATTCTTTTAATTTTTTTACCGGTGTTGACGTGTCAGTGTCATGTGTAGTATCTGTGTGTTAAATGATCTGAAAATTGTCCCGCAGTATATTGGTTTGGACTTTGTATTATGACATGTAGCTAAATAAGGACTCAAAATTGTATAATCTGTGATGTGACAAGATGATGGTTGAATTTGCATATTTGAAAATTCAGTAGTTTTACTTACATCTTCGTTGTTTGATTTTTTTATAGTTTAGATCTTTAAATGAATTCTTCATTGCAGAATGGCTCTATAAAATGACAGTTTTGATTTATCTGGTCATTTAATTGCATGAAGACGTTTTTTAAGTCATCGATGAGTTCTGTGTCTAATGCATCACCTGGTTTTGTCTTTATGCATATGATTTAGTGAAGCAGAGTGAATCTATTTTGCTGATATAATTGGATTCAGACTAATATGACATTTTGTGTAAATGTAAAAAATGACTATGATTTATGCATTTGGAACTATTTGTTAATTAGATAATAAGAACTTATTATCTTTGTTACTTGTTTATCGATTTAACTACCTCTCTATTTTGTAGATAATGGAATATCACCCTTTGGTTCCAATTTCAAAACGCACGTGCTTACTGTAAATTCTGGAGAGGTAATTTGTTCATTCCTTAAGCCTATATCCTACAAACTTATTTGAATGACATATTCAGAAGAAGCTTAATGGCTAATCATTTTTGTTTACTCATTGAAACTTCTACATTTTGTTAAATGTCTGTGGTCGGTGGGATTGGTCCCCCAGATTAGTTGGTCCTTGGACAAGATACAGAGTTTCCAAAAAAAAAGAAAAATTACATTTTGTTAAATACAATGTAACCTTTTTTTTGGTCAAGTAGCCTAGTGGCTAGAATTCACCTTTTTCAAGGTGAATAAGTGGGGTGTTTGGGGTTTGAACCCCGGCCCCTGCATATAACAATGCATGTCCCTGCCAACTGAGCTATGCTCACGGAGACTAAATACAATGTAACCTTACAATCTAATATAAACCCCTTTTTAAAATATATGATATTCCCCCTTCTTTATATGAGCTGCCAGAAAAAAGCGGTCCGATAATTTTGGTAATAAAAAAGGTGCTGTGGCAATTAACAGAGCATGATTGCCAGAGCTAGATGTTGACCTAATCTCATCACTCACATTTACTCACTTGCACTCTACCTACTTTCACTTACACATCACTCATTCATACTCCAAGCCCCTTCCCTTGCTACTGCTTCCTTTACTATTTCCAGCAAATTGTTTTCACGCTCATTCCAACTCCAATCTCATGCTTCAGATGCAATGTAGCCAATTGTTGTAATAATATCGGTAAACTTTCGTTTATGCTCTGCTATTTCTCTTCAAATGTTTTATTTCGAGAAATTTGATCCATATCCATGTTTATCATCAGTTTTCGTTGTGTTTTCACAATTTTATATCTTTTGTTGGTAGTAAGTAAATAGCATGGCGGATTTGATCAACCAATTGATTTTTTATTTTTTTATTTTATTCTATCCTAGTAGCTATGTTCCTTTACCTTGAGTTGATTTTATCTTTTAATTTGTTCATACCGATTTAATTGGTTTTTCAATTTGGACCTGTGTCAATGCTATTCTCTTCAAATGTTTTATTTTGAAGTATTCGATCCATATCCTGTTTATGATCAGTTTATGAAAACCACCGACAAATACTGAATTATGAGAACAACCATAAACCGATTATAAACATGATATGGATTGAATTCCACACAATAAATGTTTGAAGAGAAATAGCATTGACACGGGTCTAAATTTAAAAACCTAGTATTTCAATGCGAAAAATTAAAGAAAAAAAATAAAACTCAATGTAAACAAACATAGCTTGCGAAGATAAAAAAACAAGAAAACGTCACTTACTTGATCTAATCAGCCATTGCCATTACTTACTACAAACGAAAGATATAGAATTGTAAAAACACAACGAAATCTGATGATAAACACGGATATGGATTGAATTCCTCGAAATAAAACGTTTGAAGAGAAATAGTGGAGCATGAGATTGTGACAATGATTGGCTCCATTGGATGTGAAGCATGAGCTTGGAATTGGAATGAGCGTGAAAACAATTTCCTTAAAATAATAAAGGAACCGGCGGCAAGAGAAAGGGGTTGGAGTGTGATTGAGTGAGGTGTAATTGAAAGTAGGCAGAATGTGTGAGTATAAATAAAAGAGTGAATGAGTTAGGGGGTTGAAACGTGAGTATGAAATAAGTTCAGCATCTAGCTCTGGCCGTCACGTTTTTTATTACCAAAATTACCGATCCGTTTTTCTTTTCCTTTTCTCTGTAGTACTTGTCTTTAAATTAGTATGGATGTGTACAACCCAAACATATTTGTTAATTGTATCGTTGATTTTCCTATGGCTGATTCTAGGATGTCTCGATGAAAATAATGTCTCTTTCTCAACAAGAATATCATACTATATCCATTCTGTCTGCGACTGGCACAATTTCGAATGTAACACTTCGCCAGTCGGATGCTTGTGGCGGTACTTCAACGTATGAGGTTAGTTCATTCCTATTTCATTAGCACTGATATAAAGAAGTTCATTGTTAACATTAATTCGGATATTTAAGTATAACAACAATGCATGTGTGGTTATACAAAGCCTTCTATTTCTGCCATTGTATGCATTAGATATCAAATGTTAATTTTTTAGAGGGAAAATCCATGTGTTTGTTTTTTTGAATTGTCCTATTATATATGTCCTAACTACTAAGTGGTCTTTTATGCTCCATTGTTTTGACATAATTCCATCCATTTCATCGAAGAATTTCCCTAATTTCAATACTTTTTATGATTGTCCTTTGTAAATATGGTTTATGACCTACGAAGTCCAAACACATTCACCGACACGGTTAATAATTTAATAGAGTAAAAGTGATTGAAAGTAACCACATGTGCCAGTGTCATGCCAATGTCAGACACATTCACGTGTTGGACATCGAACACATATTCGATCTTAAGTGTCGGTGCTACATTTTGCTGTACTTGTGGCATGCAACTATTCTAAGGGAAAATGGTTGTATAATCAACATAAAACTTCTTTCATGTTATGAATTTGCGTTTTGATTTGTAATTCTTTGCCATTAATTCGCTCCAACTTCACACCAAGTTGATTCACTGCAATTTTCCTAGTAAGAAATGCTAACAACACACTCTTTTACAATCTCTTTCCAACATCACCGTTACCATTTTTTCCTCTTAATTATAGCACCAGATGAAACCATCAAATAAAGTGGGGTGACTCATATTTTGTGCTTTACAGGGAGTTTTCGAGATTCTTTCCTTGAGCGGCTCATTTGTGCCAACCGAGAACGGATTGACAAAGAGCAGATCTGGTAGAATGAGTGTCTCACTGGCAGGTCCAAATGGTCGTGTTTTTGGGGGTGCACTGGCTGGTTTGCTGGTAGCTGCTGGTTCTGTGCAGGTAACTTTTGTTTCATTTTAGAATATATATATATCTGATAGAATATTAGAAAAAATTGTGAACTATGAAGCACTGACGTGGACATGGACACGGGACTCACAAGTCAACACATGTAATAATTTGAGAAAATAGAATAATTGAATGTAATTACATGTGTCGGTGTCGTGTGCGACACCGAACACGCCTTCAATCTGAACTGTCTTTGCTACATAGCTTGTGAAAAATCGTTAATAAGAGCATTTTAATTTACCTTTGTTATAGAAAGAAATAACACTGGTGCTGATTGATGATGGTAAGGATGATTAGAATTTCGATGATGCATTATTTTTATGTGCAATGCTATCAACTACTACTTAAATGAAAGAAAAAAAAACTAAGGGTCTGCAGATTTTCTTAACATTTTTCAGTCTTCATTTTCTAAAATATGTTTTCATTTTAAATTGCTAAAAAGGTGATGAAAATCTCATATAGCGAACAATTCTGATAGAGAACAAAGGAAGAATCCTTTTTCGTAAACAATGAAAACAGTGTTTTGACACTTTCAAGATTTCGGAAAATGTTAGATCTATCTTCAAAAATTGTAAACGAAAATGGTTAGAAAAATATTGTATCTATATTTTGTAAGTTTATTAGTTACCTTTGACGGATCACTTTTCCCTCTCCTTTGTTTTATGCATCAGGTTGTGGTTGCGAGTTTTTTTCCAGAGCAGGAGAATCCAAAGAGGCAGAGGATCGATCATCCGGCACCAACTGCCCCTCCTACATCATCACATATCAATAATCATGTTTCTGCTGAAGAATTGAGAACTGATATTGGTGGAATGAAGCCTATCATGTCACCGGCCGGTTTTAACTTTGCTTCTTTCGGCAATGGCCAAGGCTCTGGCAACTCATCATCATCTGCGGATGACGAGCATGTCTAACCCTAGCCATTAAGATGCTCATGCTTGACTCATTGATTCTTAGAATTATTGACCGATGAGATTAAGTATCCGTTTGATTCTCTGACTATAAGAAATTGTTATATTATGTACTAGTAGGTATTTGGTTAAATGTAGCTCTGATATGGTTGTAGCAAGTAGATTTAGGATACATGTTATGTATGCACCTCCTTATTTAGAATTTATAAGAATGTTTGAAATTTGAGTGAATGTGGAATGTTTCTAAACTTGTAACCTAACATTATTATATTAATGGTTTATGGTTGTGAAAGTGGAAATTAGAGATGTTATGTTAGTCTTTAGTTTTACTGTTTTATTAATTTTTGATAACAAAATGTTAGTACTAAAAGTCGTTAGAAATGATATTTGATTGGCCTTCCTTGATGACTTTGAAGTTGTATTTAGAGTTCTAATCTTATTTTCAATTAGACCTATCATAGGCCTTGCTTCTAAGTTGGCAAATATTCAAGAACTCAATTGGGAGCATGGTAATGTGGTCCTTGGTAAATAAAGTTTTTCAACTGGACGGTGGGATTGAATCCTTTGGATTAGTCGGCTGTTGGACTGGATACCAAGTTTTTAGAAAGAAAAAAACCGGAAAAATTAATGAGTATTAGGGGTGTTGTAAATTGGCTTGTTCTGGATTTAACATAAAGTCTCTGTGTTTACAATGTTTTGTAACAATGAAATGTTTGGTGTTTACAAGTTTATCAACATATGGTGTAAACAATATATAGCTTAAATTAGAAGTGTTTAACTTTCTAATTGAAGAATATGAAAATAAGACACTTGTGATTGATTTCTGATTTTTGCCAAGCAATGGAAATAAAGTAGCCGGCATAAGTTGTTAAGTACTTCAGCTTAGTGAGACACATGCAAGTGTACTGTGTACGAGTATATCTTTATAATAAAAAGTTATCGATCTTATCAATCTTCAACGACTTGAGATAATCAAGGTTACATTTTTAATTAAGCAAATGATATATTGAATTTGAGACGGAGGAAGTAACATGTTTAGTTAAGTAAATGATCTATATTAATTAACTTATTCTCCGTTTTAACAAGGTATATATGTTTACTACCAAATTGTCATTTGCGTATAAATATATTTAATATTAACTTTTCATATTCTATGATACATTGATAGTATTAATTAAGGGTATAGTTGGAAAAAGAATAATAAATGCATCTTATATTAAGGGACAAACACTTCTTTTGTAAGTAGTCTTATAATTAGGGACAGAGAGAGTATCACTTTTAATTATTTAATTAAATATTCAATAAGCCGAGTAAAATTATTATAAGGCACGAGTGTCATATGTTTAAAGTTGTTTGTTTCAATTTTTTGTCAAGTATATTGGTTAGAATTTCATCGAATAAGTGCGAAATTCAACAATTGAAATCCAATCTCTCTCTATATATATGTGTGTTTTTTTTTATTTTAAGGAAGTTGAGATTTCAACTGCGCGTGAAGAGTTTTGAAATAGAAAATTCATTGTAACTACCAAATGTATTTATTAACCAATCAATTTTTTTTCTTGACTAAACTGTTCAATCTATTAAGCAAACTAAAACTTGCCTAAACATGTGTGCTTTCTAATAGTCTTTTGTTCATGGTTTGCCTATTATTTGATAGGGTCATACTAACAAATATCCTAGAGGTATTTGTGTTGAAATAGGATACACAATTCTTTAAAGATGAAAAATAAGTGTATAGTCCATTTTTACTAAATTTTAAAAGTTTACTTTTTAACAAATAACATAGGTAAAGAGATATGACCGAGATCATCCTGATAAAAAACAAAAAATTTTATGCAGCTCAGCCTTGGTTGTATCACATGCATTGTGGTGTTACTTTCGAGAAATACAGACATGACAATATCTCGCCATACTAGAACATAAGATGAGATTACCAACTACGGACCGTATGTATTCAATGGCAAAAAAGTATTGGAATGAACATAAGTTTTTTGAACCCATGTAAGGAACATAAAATTGTGATCATAAATTATCGAATGTGATGTTAGTTGTGTACATGTGGCTTGAACTTTACGGTGTTGAAAGTTAGTCAATGGAGGAAATTATGTTATTTGACAATTGCTTTTTAGGCATCCAAGAAAAGCTGAACCTTAGTTAACTACTGTTCAACACACTTTTTAAATCGGGTGAACTGATTTAAAGAGTGTCTAAACCGATCTCAAAAGAGCCAAACAATAGTCAATACTTAATTGAAGTTTTTTGGGTGCATGCGAGCAATCACTTGGTGCCTAAAGAGCAATTGTCATATTATTTTCTTACAACAACCGTTGCACAAAATACCAGGCCCAATAACTTGACAATACTCATATTTGGCGCAATTCTCTTTAAGTCTTGCACAAGTAGTTAATCTCTAACTGTATTTTACCCTCTTCAATTTGTTGTAACTGGATTATTTACAATCAATGAACTATATTCATTATGTTAATCATTTTATCTATATGGTATTAGGTTCATCATTTTATGCTTTCGCATTCATGCCTTATTTTTAATCAAATCCTTCCACCATGGAACTAAGAAGATGTTAAGTTCGATTATTGGGAACGGTGTAACAATTTGGTAGTATCTTAGATTAATCGCAATCTTTCACCTCAAATTGCTTATAATCGACAATGCCAAAAACCTCTAGGACAATCTCAAAGAACAATTTACCGAAGACAACCATTTTCAGTTCTCAGGTCTTCTTAAAGAAATGCACTCTTTTAAAAAAGGTGAACGACATGTAACTAATCTCTTCACTTATTTGAAAACCCTTTGGGACAAATTAGAGGCTTTACGTCCTATTAAAGATTGTATGTGTTATCTGAAATATTGTGGATCTTTGAGACATCAAGTTGTAACAGGATTTTGCAGCTACTCCAACTCAAATATCACTCTATAAATTAGGTAACATTCTTTGTTGGTGAGTATTTCACTCATATTCCTATATTTTTGTATTATTTTATATATGATAGATCTAATTAAAGTTCATACACACAAGAATTATGTTGTCACTGCTCACTTTTCTGGTTCCATAAACATAACTTTTCAGTTAAAATCACACAAATTACTAGAAGAGGCTATTTCTTATTGTAAACTATAGTTATATTTATTTGGATATAGTTTGTTAGTATCTTTCCTATACTATATGACAGTTAGTTTGGGTTCCCTTTGTACATATTCACATTGGGGTCACCTTCCCCAAAATATATTGTAATATACTTTCTTTCAATATCAATGAATACCCATGATGAATAGTATCAGAGCCTGTTTCTCAATGTTTCAACAAGGTAATCCTATTATCTCTAATTACTTCACAAAATTAACCTCTCTTTGGGAATAAATTGATTCATATTCGACCTATACGCGACTGTATTAGTGTGATTCAATGTACATGTGGTACTGCAATCGATTTATGTCTTTCAAGCTCAAGCACTCATCTCTACTCCTGTAACAAGTAATACTTGTAATAATTTTTTTTCTATCACTGATACTGCCACTTTATGGCATCATAGATGTATTGCATCTGCAAGTAAGAAAAGGAACCAATGAAAAATTGTATAATTCAACACTTTCTCAGTGAAGACTAATGCTACAGAGTGAAATGAAATTTTACTGAGTGAAGACAATATGACACCAAACATTCTTTTCACAGTTTGAGTTATATGGACGCGCGACACAATTAATGAAATTTCAAAATATAATGTAAGAGTAGAAAACTTTACCTTCATGGATGCACAATAAACCTCCTCCCTTTTATAGTAAATGTACAATCATATGAAATTTTTTATTTGTTACACAACTCAATTACAAGGGCCAGTTACATGGAAGGTTTTGCAATTCGAGAGTTTACCTCAACTCGTTTTGTCTAGGTAAACTCGACTCGAGAACTCGTACGAGTTTACCTAAAATTAAAATTATATAAAATGTATTATATGCATGACATATATAAGCTAATATAATATTGTAAATAAGTAAATAGTGCAAAATATGACTTGATTACAAAGATAAATTATATCAAATTACTACCACGTTATGCTCAACTTAACATCAAAATACAAAAATACGTTATGCTGAACTTAACATCAAAATACAAAAATTAACGCAAAAAATCATAAGTCTCTAAGTTTAAGCCATCCAAAAAACCATCCAAAAAAGCAAGTTTCAAGAGTTCCTAAAGTTGTTAATAAAAATATCTAAAAAATAAACTAGTTAATTTCTTCAAAAGGTCAACAAACACCACCACCGCAACCCTAACCGACGTCGCAATCATCGGCGTCGAAATCTGAATTTCCACCATCGAAATCGCAACCCTAACTGGTATATGCTCCCTTGTTCATGGTTTGAGAACACAGAGAAGAAGAAAAAAAAAGAAGAAACGTTTCATTTCAGAAACAACGTGTTATTGTAAAATTAATTCAGTAAATATTTCAGTCTTTGGGCTTGTAGAAAAGGAATTGGGTTTTGAAAAAAATGAGCCAAAAAAAAAGGGCCAAAAAAAAAGGGCCAATTTTATTTTTATTTTTTTTAGATGTAAACTCGTAAAACTCGGTCGAGTTTACATGAATTTACGATCAAACTCGTCAGAATTAACACGATTTTGGTACTAAACACGTAAACTCGGAGAGTTAACATTCGATTTGCGGAACATTGGTTACATGAAACCAAAGGGTACTATAAAATTGCTTGATCTCCAAATTCACCTTAAATTTATCATGTAAAATAAATAACTGTTAAGATTATTAGATCCTATAGGTAAGAAAATAGGGAGCATTACTAACTAATAAATCTAAAATTAAAATTTTGAATAAGAGAACGATGTTTTAAATGATTGTTTTGAATTTTTTAGTGTCAATAAGGTGGGAATTGAGTCAGGAATAGGGATTTTTAGGGTTAGCTAGGGTTCTAAATGTAAAAATGCGAAATAGAAATTAAAAAACTACATCACTACACAATACCTACTGTTTTAGCCTCCGTCACTAACACCTTCTATAGGTATATGAGAGAATTCTTGTGGCGCTAACATATTCTCAAACAAGTTTTGATGTACATTTAGTATATATGTCAAAAGTTGTAAATAGATTGTGACAATCTATTTTTATTGAGAAACATGGAAAAATATTTTCGTATAAAACAAACATTTACATATTTTCTCGTTGTATTTCCGATACATTTACATATTTTCTGATGTATTCTATAACAAAATGATAAAGATGATATAATGCAATAACACTTACCGAATCATAGCTCTCAGCAAGTTTATAATTAAGTGTTGCATTTGTTACTATCAATGCAATTCCTCTCACAACTAGAGGGCTAGGTATATCCGTCATTTGCAACCTCCCAACCTTCCTCATTTGCTCAAGAGAATGAGGATTGAGTACAACCACTTCGTCGAGTTAATTCAATAATTCCGACTAGAAATGTCTTCTTATTATTCCTTGCATTACCCGACCGCGAGAAGTTTCTTCTGTGGTACATTTTCCTGAAAAGGTCACTTAGAAGATGCTCAACTCCAAGGGTTGAGGTTACGATAATGATAGTATTTCTAAAATTCACATTTTTTTTTCTACATTGGTTAACCTCTCATCATCTAACACTTGAAATCGAGTCTTGAACACAAACATATATGTTTTCTCCACTTCATAAAAAAGTACCACATTCTATGGTCTTTATCTTACAACTTCAGTTTATTGACAACCTTCTGCATGTCTAACATATATGAAAAATCAATCCAAAAAATTAGATATGAAATGCTTGTTTCCAACGTATTAAGTCATTCCTTTTATAATGAATAATTTTAATTAATATTGAAAACCATAAGTTGCCAAATTTGCAGGAAAATTGCCGACCGCAAAAACCACCACGAAGATTTCCTTCAATTGATTGTTTCCTTCAACTCACGAAAATGACGACAACCTCTGTTCCTCCCTAAGGTTAGACGTGGTGGGTCGATAGGGAGGAATGAATGCGATCTTCGTTGTCGTGGGTTGAAGGAAACAATCAGTTGAAGAAAATATTCGTGTTCGTTCAATTTTTCCGCAAATTTGGCAACTGATGGGTTTCAATATTAATTAAATTTATTCATTATTTATTAATCTTAATTGGTTTAAAGAAAGAATAAATGTTTGCAGTTGGTTTCCTCTTATGCCACATGTCATTCAACCAGGCAAGAAAATGTCGATACCTATTTCCAAAGGAAATGGAGAGGATCTGGACGCGTGATTTTAGAGTTGGGTGTGCTCAATCAATGCCTTTGATATGACCAAAAAGAAAATCAATGCCTGTGAAGGTTTTAACGTTCCACAACGGTGTTATTTTAGAGCATTTTGTTACAATATTTTTTCTTCAATAATAACTATGTTTTAATTATTCTTCTGTTAGATTATTTTTAAGAGGTTAAGATTATTGTTGATGGAAAAAAATTGTTAGCAAGACGCTTAATTTTATTAATAAAAAACATGCTTGATTGCAGTTTTGAACCCACTATTTTCATCCATTCACGTAATTGGTCATCCATTTTAAATCACGCAATTCCGGTGCCTCCACCAAATTTCTTTATCAGATTTTTTTAATTAAAATTAGTGATTTGACGTATTTTAAATGAGGTGACTTACAAATGACTCATGAAGTACAAAATCTAATGGAGGGATGACCTTAACTGTATGATTTAAAAAGGATAGACCAATTCTTTGATATAGAAAAAATATAGGGACAAAAATTGTAATTAAACATAAAAAATAGAGAAAACTTAGAAACATTTGTATATATTGACATATTATATGAGTAATTTTAAAAAAAAAACTTATGTTAGTAAGTAAAAATAAAATAAAATAAAATAAATACTAATCACATATTATATAGTTATTTAACTATTGAATATTTTTATATTTATATACTATATTTACAGATGAAAATTTGTTTTTGGTTCATGAACTAATTAAGTTTTAGTTTTTCTCAAAGATTAGAGTTAACCTTCACTCTAAAAATGAATCCTCTCAAATTGGGGATTAAATAAATAAATTCCAACTTTAGTTTGGTTTGATATTTGTACCGATTTACTTTTATTTCGAACCTAATAGTGATATGACTTTTACGGAGGAATTTTATTTTTTCTTCATAGAAGCTTATATTGATTGTGTTTCTGCTGAATTTTGTTGGTATTAACAATGATGAGTATGATCATCCTCCGTAGAAGTGGGTTTTAATTTAATGTCATTCAGATACTTCAATGTTTTATATATGTTTGCTGGTTCTTACCTAGAGTGTATCTTTTTTTTTTTAATTTTTTTTTATTTTTAATTTCAGCAGGTTGAGGTTGCAAAGTGAGCTTAATTCGTATCTGGATGCAAGAGAATCACAGCCAACATATAACATGGAGGTGTAGATTTGATTTGTGCTGTTGATAGAGATACCATTTTCAAATTCGTCCATTTTCATATGAATATTTTTCAAATTAGTCTAAATCCTTAAGGATGTTTAGTAAGTTAAGCAAAAATTAGGCATGAAATAATCTCAAAATAATAAGTTATTAACAAAAGAGAAAAAGATCGAGTAAACTTATCTGTCGGTAATGTTGTTGTAATTTGATGGTGGTAACAATTAAATTTTTTGTGATTTGATATCAGTAGCAACTTAATGAGTCATGAACTCGGCAACAACGAACTAAGCCATCTCCGCTTGTAAACCTGAGGCGTGATGTCGTCTCAGAATACAACAAACTATTCTCAAAAATGAAAAATATTGAGTTAACATAACAACAAAAACGATCTTGTAACAGGCAGATGAGAACCCAAGAAGAATTGGAAGAAAGGAATATGTTTTGCTATGTGTGTTATTATTTTTTGTTAACAACAGGAGGTGTCACTCATATTTTATTTTTTCATGTACCTGAAAGAATAAAAGTAGTTCCCTCATCAAGAACTTGTGAGTTTGTTTGTTGTTCCAAACAACAAAGAAGAATAAGTCACACTAATAGTTACAAATTTTTCGGTGAAAACAAAAAGGACACATGAGACCTTTAAAACCCAAGTATTTTTCTAAATTAATTTTATAAATTAATTAATAAAAAAAATGATTGGTTGTTTGTAAAAGATAACATCAATGTCTATTTGATGAGAGATACACATTTGACAAAGTAAACTTGAGAGAACAACATATGCTCAGATAAATAAACATATAAGTTGTGTAGAAGTAGACATTAGTCAATAAACATTATCACCACCCTCTTCTGCATTATGTTCAAAAAAGCCCTCGTTCACTATCCGATTCAGATAATTCGAAGCACCATAAGACACATTATGTGGTGGATCTGTCATTTTCTCTTTGTCTTTGGGTGGTTATCTTACGTGTGTATTATGCTCATTTATGTCATTCATGACAATAATTATGACATATTCTCTTCGGTCATCAATAACTATGAATGATCGAAGAGAATATGTCATAAATATTGTCAGGAAAGACATAGATGAACATAATACACACGTAAGAGAACCAGACAAAGACAAAGAGAAAATGATATATCCACCACATAATGTGTCATGTGGTGCTTCGACTTATCTGAATCGGATAATGAACGAGGCTTTCTTGAACATAATGCAGAAGAGGGTGGTGATAATATTTATTGACTAGTGTCTACTTCTACACAATTTATATATTTACTTATCTGGCCATATTTAGTTCTCTAAAGTTTACTTTGTGAAATGTTTATCTCTCATCAACTAGACATTGATGTTATCATTTAAAATTAGCCAATCCATCTTTTTTATTAATAAATTAATAAAATTAATTTAGAAAAATACTTGGGTTTTAAAGGTGTCATGTGTCCGTTTGTTTGCACCGAAGAATTTTTCTCCCTATCTATTAGTGTGACTTATTCTTCCTCCTTATTAGGAACGACAAACAAACACACAAGTTTGTGATGATGACACTCCTCTTATTCTTTCACGCACATAAAACAATAAAATATGAGGGACTACTCGTCTTATTAAAAAATAAATAAATACTTACCAGCATAGCAGACCATATTCGTCTCTTCCAATTCTTCGTGGGATCTCATTTGTCTATTGCAAGATCGTTTTTGTTGTTATGTTACCTCGAGTTTGTTGTCCTCTATGACAATATCACACCTCGGGCTTACAAGCTTACATAGCTTAGTTCCTTGTTGCCGAGTTCATGACTCATTTAGTTGTTGCTGACATCAAATTACAACAATATAAACACATATAAGTTTACTTGATCTCTTTCTCTTTTGTCAATGGGTGTTATTATTTTGAGATGATTTCATGCCTAATTTATGCTTAATTTATTCAACATTCTTAAGGATGAAGACTAATTTGATAAATGTTTATATGAAAATTGTTAGTTTAAAATTGCTATGAAGTGAAGAGTGGAAGAATGCTATGAAGTTTAAAATTGTTAGTTTTTTGGTTCTATCAATCTAAATTGAGTGGAAAGATAAAAGGGAGAGGGATTGAATGAGAATGAAAAAATGAATGGAAGGCCTATTGTGAATGAGAATAATCAAAAAGTTCTCTCAATCTTCAATGTAAGAGTAACAGTACAATTTAACTTTAAATAAAATAATAAAAAATTGGGGGACAGCAAAAAAATACTGAGTTTAAGGAAGTTCGAAATAATTCCACTAATTCAAACAACCTTTTGCTCAGCAACAAATTAGATAGATACTTTGAAATATATAAACATTGTCATAGCATTTCTTTTAGTGGAGATGGGACTATTTTTAGTGCCCATTTTCTTGCTTCTTTTATCTTTCAGTCAAGATGAAACATAAAAGAAGAATTCAGCAACAACTCATAATCTTATTATAATTGGACCCTGCTCCTCTAGAGTGAGTAATTCATTTTGCATTAGAAAATAAGTAATATCAACCATTGATTAACGAATCATGAGTTTGTTAAAATACATATAAAAAACCAATAACGAGATGATATATATGGTTACATATGTATGTAGTTATTTTCAGCACATTACAGTGACATCTTATTCATTATAACTATAACATGCAATTGGATGATAAGAAAAAATTCATCCGCTAGTTGACATCAACTCCAGAGTGCTGGCTGAATTACTTAGCTTATATAGTACAGTGACTTTTTCAACTCATGATCATACGCTCTAATCAACCATCCTAGAACATCGAGTCTATGACAATATAAAAAAAATATTAGGTAAAAGTGTTAGATAAATTGTGACATGTTTTCATGATAAGAACAAATTACATGTGTTCAATGGTGGGAAGAAAATTTGTCAATCTCTTGAAAAATGTCAGCCGTTAACATGTGTTCTTTAAGAATGTTTTTTATCTTTCTTTCAAACCTCTTGTTTATCACAATTCATTTGTTCTTCTAAATTTCATATGCTTATCTTCCTTTTGTAATGCATGTTTGTATTTATTCTTTAGTTCCTATGTTTATGTTTGGTTTAGTGAATCAAAAATTAATCCACAAGATTATTGAGTGATTATGAATGGAGAATGCTAGCAATATCGATTTGTTTGTTCATGCTTTGTAATTTAAGCAACCAATACTAGAAGGAACCGACAACCTGCTTGTGTCTCTAGCCGGATAAAACCTCCAACAAGTTTTGTGGCTCTTAACCGTGATGGAGCTGTGGCGATCGATAACTATGTTAGCTCCCCAATCTAGTATGTACCTATCATTTGTGTGATAAAAGTAAAATCATTTGTGATAAAAACAAAGTTATATAGATGCCTCGTTAAAACCTTACTTGAACAACTCACTGGATTACAAGTAAAATCAATATGAATGAAAAATATTACGCAACAACAACATATTACTGAAAATAACTTTTAAATTATGGTATCCAAACATTAATCATGCTGCACTCAATTCACTTTTTATCAAAATCATTTTTTATCACTGCAGAGTCAGACACACACTAAAGAGACTAACAGATCATATTAGATTTTCAAAATTGTCAGACCTGCCCCTTAAATTTTTTAATTAGACCAGACATAAATTTTGCAAAGCTAATTTGACCTACCTTATTCTCTGTCTTAACCATTTCATTATCATACGGAAACCTTTGACGAACACAACATATAGCGGATTGTGTTAGTTGCCACAATTTCTTATCTACATATAGTCGAATATCTGAAACTAGTTTGCAGGTTTTTAATTTCATCGATAATGATTATCATATCTATATAATCTCCAAACTTTATAAAATTGACTAAATAGTTAAAGTAGTCTTTAAACTATCACTCTCTCACCAATTTAGTCCTTAAAACGTTTTTGCCCCCGACTATTGAAATATGTCGTTTGTGGTCCTATGGCAATGTAATTTTTTTTTTATTAGAAGGAAAACAAAAAAAAAAGACTAAGATATAATCTAGCTACGGAGGAGAAGAAGTTCATATCTTCAGAGTACCAAAGTTGTCAACCCCATATTAGTCAGCCAACCGGTACATTCATTGCCTTCCCTCAAGGCGTGGGAAAAGGAAACCAACCAAGGAAGAACAGAAGGCTTTCTAATGAACAAATGAATAGTCGCATGAGGATGAAAATTCATTCTAATGGTCATTAGCAATCAAATTCAAAACCGCTTGAGAATCGGATTCCACCGAACCAAGATCCCAAGCTAGTTGTAGACCTCGCAAAATTCCAGAGATTTCAGCAAATAAATTAGACGCTCTACCATGGGAACTAGAAAAACCTTGAATTCAACCCCCATAATGATTTATACAAAGGCTGCTATAACCTATATTGTCTGGGTTACCTAAAGAGGAACCATCCATATTAACTTCTATATAACCATTTGTAGGGGGATACCAACAAACGTGACGATGAATATGATTGTCATACCCCAATTTTTGACCTAACATGTCACTAATACGTGTCGTTCGACCCTACATTCATACGCCGTCTGATCCTGATTGATCCCTGATTTTCAGCGAAAAATTCGGCAGAGAGGTATTTTGAAATACCTCATGTTTAGATTCCGAGTCGGGCCCTCTCCTCTCTTTATCTTTATTTTTTTTATCTTAATTCCATCTTTTATTTAAATTCTTAATTAACTTTAATTTTGTTTATAAAAATCTTTAGTTTCCTTTTGTAATTAAACTTTTAATTATTTAATTTTAGTCTTCATTTTCTTTTTGGTTT
>Ga0228710_1004882_pt1 | contig 21045 bp, 14 predicted proteins | sample MedpolnodulmetaG_FD_177995 | JGI IMG/M metagenome (GOLD analysis project Ga0228710, IMG submission 177995) | Root nodule microbial communities from Medicago polymorpha collected in Santa Monica, California, United States - pink nodules | ecosystem: Host-associated > Plants > Roots > Nodule... | reverse complement strand
TTTTTGAATATTGAACATCTTTGCCAATTTGTTGTAGACTAAATTTAAACAATATTACACTAGAGCGAAATGAATTTTTATGTGAGTGAGAGGTCTTATTGCTCTTTATGAAAGAGAGAAGTCTTTTAAAAATCTCAAATATAAATTAAGATATAGATCTAGCCTTCCAAAACCCTCCAAAATTCTTCTCTTAGACATACCTTTAGTTTCTCTTAATTTGACTCGTTCACTACTATGAATTGGTAAGTTTCTCATTTTTGAATATTGAACATCTTTGCCAATTTGTTGTAGACTAAATTTAAACAATATTACACTAGAGCGAAATGAATTTTTATGTGAGTGAGAGGTCTTATTGCTCTTTATGAAAGAGAGAAGTCTTAGTGTTAGCCATTGGATTAAAACACCCTTTTTAGTGTGTATGTGCTTTCTCTTCTAATTCAGAAGAGAAATGATATTTTGACATCCAATTTTCAACAACTTTTAGGGAAACTTTTTTCCTCTATTTTTATTGGACAATAACAATAAAGAGAGAGAAAGGAAGAGAGAGAGAATAAAAGCATAATGAGAGTATGAAAGAGAGTTGTCATAAAAGTTGTTGAAAATTGGTTTTCAAAATAGAAGGCTTCTTGTCTTCCATCTGGAAAAAGAAAAAGGGAAAGAAAAAAGGATTGTCCTGTAAAGATTGTTGAGGAATGCTACGAGCAAATTCTCGCACACGCTCCAATATTTTGCCACGTCATCAATGTATTCCAAACCTTCACTTGTTCACCGGTTTCACAAGTTAGCGTTTTTTTTTTGTTTTTTTTAAAAAAAAATTATGAGTAGTTTATACAATCTGCACTGAACTACCACCACAATCCTTCACAGTGCAATTGTTGTTTCTGCGCTTTTGTTGTCTCTTCCCCGTGAGTAGTGTAGTTCCCTTTCGCACACTCTCCTATACGTGCATGTAAAGCGGGGCGCTATGGGTCAATTGGATCCCTTGTGGCGGCGCTACGACATGGGTGTTGTGTCTATTGTACTCGATGGATCTAATTTTGAATAGCCTTGTGTGGCTAGACATAAGTTTATGCCGGATTAAGAAGAGGTGGTTCTGGTGTTTTGTTGAGGACCACCTCTTAAGGTCAATTTCATGGTGTTGATGGAGGTGGATTAAAGGATGGAGGAAGGGCTAGCTATGGTGGTTTGAATGAGAAACGGCAGAGAGGTGGTTGCATGGCAGGAAGCTTCCCTGTGTGTGTGGTTCTTGGTGAGACGCAACAAAATGAAACCCAAACTAAAGTTAAGAAAGAAAGAAAGAAAAAAAATTATTACTTTTCCTGCGCCCTGCAAAAATTTCTAAAATACCCCTGGCCCGGAAAATAAATTTCGAACCAGATTGTTAGTGATTATAGAAAATACAATCCGGAAAAAAAAAAACAATATAAAGTTGTGTCTTTCTTTGATGTCAAACGTCTCTGTTGACCGTTATATAACTCACACATAAGCTACAATGCAATTGCAGGGGTCATATGAACGGTCAACAATGACCATGACACCACAGACACACCTAAAAAAAACTAATTTTTTTTGAAGAAAATGTAAGAAAGGAGGTGAAGTGAAGAATGAAGGAAATTGTTGAAGATTCAAGCCTTTTTATAGCCTTAAATCAGACATAGGTCAAAAGTAACATAAAAAAAAACGTTTTCCACAGTCCAATCGTCCGAAAAATCATTAAACACCCCACTAACTGTCCAAACCTTTAGTGAAACGCCACCGCCCAAAATAAATTGAGGGGTTACGGATTTTATATTCCGGAATGCATGAAGTTTGTCCAAATTATAAAATCCAAACTGCATTAGACCATGTATTTGGAGCGTTTTCATGGCGAATGACTTGGAAAAAATAAAACAAAGGTACATAACATAAATAAAAACAACATAAGACAAATAAACAGTTAAAAAAACCATAATAACAGAAATGATGAATCTTTTGGGAAGATGTTCGAAGAGGTGCTTTTGAACTCGATCATGTCGGCCTGCCAACTGACATGTTACAATCGGCAGGCCGCCATGATCGAATTCATAAGAACATCTTCTTCAGAGTTAGATCTGCAACATAATGAAGAAAGGCAAGCTGTTTCAAGATGATTTCTTTGAGCTAGATCTTGCTGCCTTGCCAAATGACTTATTCATCTGGAAGGCAGCAAGATCTAACTCATAGAAACCTCTTGATGTTCATATATATAGATCAAGTTCTGAAGCTTTGTATCTATCTATCAAGGAGACAGGAAGGAGTATCTATATATTTTTGAAAGCATGTTGAGGATCTTCATCACGCTGACACATAGAGAGCAATCTATTTTGCGACAGCATGGCAAAGATCCTCAACACAATGACAAAAAATTTCATGCTTTCTTTGGTGTGTTTGTGTGAAAACCGAAAACACTTATTTATAGGGGTTTATGGATGTTGTGGACCACAAAAATTGTCTGTGAAATGTGGTCCTCACAAAAGAATCCTATATAATCAAGATTGTACTTACACCCTATATTATATATATATATAATTTTCCTTTAAATTAAAGTCTCTTTAAGGGATTACAGAATGAGGCTCTGGAGATATTGATGAACAGTGAACCACCATCTCTTACCCACGTACCAACCACCACCACCATGACTAAGACCACCCTTTTGACCGATCCAAACTTCAGAATACCATGGCTTTGTCTTGCTTATGATACCCAACCCTTGATTGCAACCAAAAAACCGTTTGTGATATCCTTCTCAGTCAATTGCCAAAACCATGTGTCAAAGGAAACAAATCAGCTATTCTGATACCTGATGAGGAATATGAAGCAGGATTAGAGACATGCAAAAACAATTTGCATGCTAGAGTGATTTGGCCCAAGGGTGCAACACCATTGTCAACCTATGCCTTGCGTGAGAAGTTAAAACTATTATGGAAGAATTTGAGAAAATGGGGAATTACTTCGCTTCGCTTGGTAAGGGTTACTATGAGTTTTGCTTTTCTTCTGTGGAAGATGCGAGAAGTGTTAGAATGGTTGGATCATGGAATTTGAACCCTGGATATTGGAAGCTTTTTGCCTGGACACATGATTTCAACTCTAGTGTACAGAAAAGCACCTCAGCTCAGGTATGGTTAAGAATTTTTGGTTTAGGTCAAGAATATTGGCGAACAAAGATTTTATTTGCCATTGCAAGTAGTGTCGAAAATCCTATTTGTATTAACTCGGTTACTGGAAAAAACATGTTTGAAAGAATATTTGGCCACTTTGTTAGAGTGTTAGTAGATGTAGATTTGGCTAATGAGCTCAAATATAAAGTCTTGGTGGAGAGAAAGGGATATGCAATGTTTGTAGACTTTGAGTATGAGAACCTACCTGAATTCTGTAACAACTGCAGCACAATAGGTCGCCATGAAAGTAAATGTAGGAAGTTGAAACCAAATGAAGAAAGAAGCAATGGAGAAAATAAAGAAAAATTCAATGAAAACAACAGAAGGAAGGACAAAGAACCTGCTAAGGAATTTGCTCCTACAGGAAAGACTTTTAAGGAAAAGGAAGGTTTCCCAGTTCTTGTTGATCTTGAGGAAGTGCAGATGGAGAATGTTAGCATAACTGCGAAGGAAAAACCAACAAATGAAGAAAATGATGTTCATGGAGATTCAGAAGAAAACAGGACAAAGGTAGATAATGTCAACATCACAACACAAAATGTTGAAGACAATGATGATGCCAGAAGTAGAAACAATGCTGATGCATCTTCTGATACTTTAGAGTTTGTTGAAGCTATTGAGGATAATGAGGATGAGGAGTCAGTGACACATGAACCAACAGAAGATACTCCAGAAAGAATACAAAAGGACATGAATTTTTTAAAGCAATCTTGGGCAAATTTAGCTGATCAGGATGTAGAGGAAGTTATCAGGAAACAGATGGCAGAAGGGGAAACAATGATGCATAAAGAAAAGGAAATAGATGATAGCTTGAGAAAGGAAGACTTGCAGAACCTTGAAGCTTCAGGTTTTCAGATAGTGCTGAATAGATCAACAAAAAAGAAATTGCACAAAGCTGCTGCTACAAGTTCAAAGAGCCAGTATTCAAGCAGATCAAAGACTGGTAGTTCAAAACTTTCTAAATGATAGGAATCTACTGGAACATTAGGGGTATAGCAAATTCCCCTACTAGAATTACTCTTAAGAAATTTATTCTTATTAGTGAACCCTGGATAGATTTCCAGTCATTTCCTCAAAACTGGTTTTCTAGATTAGGTTTTAAGTTGTTGGCCATGAATTATAGAAATAATCTTCTCCCAAACATCTGGTGCTTATGTAAAGTTAATATATCCCCTTCCATATTAGCAATTTCATCACAACATGTCAGTTTCACCCTATCTGAAAACTCTAAAACTTTTGCCTTTTCTGCAATATATGCCTTAACAAATTATATAACTAGAAGGAAACTTTGGACTGTGCTTCATCAACTGCAAACACAATATAACCTACCCTGGTGCTTCATAGGAGATTTTAACATTATTCTTGGTGCCCATGAACATAGAGTAAGATATCCCCCAGCCAGAACCCCTATTAAAGATTTTGGAGAATGGACTGATCAAAACAATCTTTTACACCTTCCCACTAGAGGCTCCCAATTCACCCGGGCCAATGGAAGAGGTGGTTCTAGATTCACTGGAAAAAAGGCTTGACAAGGCTGTTTGTAACCATCTTTGGCTTGATAGCTATCAGTCCCTCGCTGTCTCAACCCTCATTAAACAAAACTCAGACCACTTTCCCTTACTCATTGACTTCAAAACCACTAATACAACTTTTGCATCCCAATTTAGATTCATGAAGATGTGGTCCCTCCACCCTGATTGTAAAAAGCTTATTGAAGATTTTTGGAACATTCAAGTGACTGGAAGCCCAATGTTTGTCTTATCTCACAAACTGAAAGTCTTGAAAGAAAGGTTAAAAAGATGGAATAGAGATATATTTGTCAATGTGTATGTGTTGGTGAAAGAAACAGAAGAAAAATTGAAGTCCTTGCAAGACAATATTGATGTTAATTGCCATACAGACTTGCTTCTTGAACAACAAAAGCGGGCTCAAATAGAATATCAGAAGGCATTGGATATTGAGGAAGCTTTTTGGCAGGAAAAATCTAGAATAAATTGGCACTTAGAGGGAGATAGAAATACCAGCTACTATCACAGAATCACAAAAATCAAACAAACAACCAAACTGATTACCTCCCTAAGAGATGGTGATCACATCATCAATGATCTAGAGCTCATTGCTTTACACACTACTAACCATTTTCAAAATATATTTTGTTCTTCTTCTGTTTTGCAGGTTAATTCATTGGTGGAGGAATGCATTCCCAAGTTGATTTCTGATCAATCAAACACAATTTTGACTAATTTGCCCTCAGATGCTGAAATTCACAATGCAGTCTTCTCATTAAATAGAGATGGTGCTCCAAGACCTGATGAATTTAGGGATTATTTCTATCAATATTATTGGGACATTATAAAGAAAGACATGGTGAAGGCAGTTTAGGAATTTTTTCTATCTGGTAAACTCCTCAACAATTATAATTCAAACACTATTGTCTTAATACCTAAGACTAGCAATGCAGACACAATGGGCCAGTTCAGACAAATAGCCTTAGCAAATTTTAAATTTAAAGTAATATCCAAGATCCTTGCTGATAGGCTTGCAGTGCTAATGCCTCACATTATCTCAAAGGAGCAGAGGGGTTTCATCAAAGGTAGGAACATCAAAGATTGCATTTTTCTTGCTTCTGAAGCCATTAACTTGTTGGATAAGAAAGCATTTGGTGGCAACATTGCTTTTAAAATTGATATAGCCAAAGCATTTGATACTCTTGATTGGTCATTTTTGCTAAAAGTCCTGAACTCTTTTGGTTTCAATTCAAAATTATGTGGTTGGATTCAAGCAATTCTCGAGTCAGCTAAACTATCAGTTGCTATAAATGGTAAACAACATGAATTTTTTAGTTTCTCTAGAGGTGTCATACAAGGGGATCCCTTGTCACCTCTTCTATTATACATTGCTGAGGATGTGCTCAGTAGAGGGATAACAAAATTAGTAGAAGAAGGCAAAGTGGAGTTGATCAAAGGTTCAAGGCATCAAACCATTCCTTCCCACACTTTATACGCAGATGATGTCATGGTATTTTGCAAAGGCAAGCTTTCTTGTATTCAGGCTTTAAAAACACTCTTTTACAGACTATGCATACTGTTCAGGACAACACATCAACCCTTCAAAGTCTCTAATGTTCACTGGTTCCATTTCAACCACTAGAATGAATACTTTGATTAATTTGTTGGGATTTAGCATTGGTTCCCTCCCATTTACCTATTTAGGTGTCCCTATCTTTAAAGGGAAACCTAAAGCTGCATATATGCAACCAATAGCAGATAAAATCAAACTGAAACTTTCTGCATGGAAAGCTTCTCTCTTATCAATAGCAGGAAGAGCTCAACTAGTCAAGTCTGTGATACATAGCATGCTAATTCATTCCCTATCTGTTTACTCTTGGCCAATTGCTTTGCTCAAGGACATTGAAAGAATGATCAGAAATTTCATTTGGTCAGACGACATTGACAAGAGAAAGCTGGTAACTGTAGCCTGGCACAAAATTTGCAAACCCTTTAATGAAGGTGGTTTAGGAATAAGATCCCTCAGAGCACCGAATGAAGCTGCTAATCTCAAAGTTTGTTGGGATTTGCTACAGTCAAATGAGGATTGGGCAAAGGTTCTTAGAAGTAGAGCATGTCTTGATAGAAAACCAATCAATTATCACATTCATTCTTCAATATGGACCAGCATCAAATCAGAGTCTTCAACCATTGTTGAAAATACAAATTGGATTATAGGTGATGGTAAGATAATTAACTTCTGGAATGATAACTGGATGGGTGAACCTCTTGCTATAACTCTGAACCTGAATCCTAACCTTGCAAAACACTTAGAGGCTAAAATCTGTGACTTCATTGTCAATCATCAATGGAACATCCCCATTCATCTGTCAAATCTCTTTCCAACCATTAGACAAATACTAAATCAAATTATCATTCCTAAAATCCATATTGAAGATTGCTTGAGTTGGAAGCATACTAGATTAGGCCTTCTATCCCTTAAAGATGCTTACAACTTTAAATCGCCCCCAACTCAACAAACACCCTAGGCTAAACTCATTTGGTCACCTGATATACCACCTTCCAAATCTTTAATTGTTTGGAGAAGTTTACACTCTAGAATGCCAACTGATGAAAATCTAATATCTAGAGGTTGTTGGTTACCATCTGCCTGCAACATCTGTTTACTTGCCTCAGAAACAACTCTTCACCTGTTTTTTGAATGCCCTTTAGCTCTAAAGATATGGTCATGGTTTGCCTATTTACTGAATACTTCTATTCAGTTCAACATTTTCTCAGAAGTTTGGAAGAGTTGTGGTAACAATTGGAGTCCTCAATGCTCAGTGGTTATTAAATCTTGTGTGATGAATATCTTTAGTACTATTTGGTACTTCAGAAATCAAGGAAGATTTCAAAACAAACAAATCAATTGGAGAATTGCCATTAATTCTTTTGTTATGTTTTATTGCGAAGGGCATGATTAAGCGGCTTGTTTTTATTATAAATTATGACATAAATTTTTGTTGTCTCCTCTAAATTGGTTGTTTCTCGTACATGAAAATGATTTCTTGTGTTTTAAGTGTTCTTGCTATACCCACATCTTGTTTTATTGTGAAAAAATTCTCCAATGAGAAAAGCACAAGTTGCATCTCTTGAGCAAGTGTATGAATAGGTATTTTAAGGAGCACGTTCTAATTTTAGTGGTACATTAACCCTTAAAAGTCTTCAAAGTAAAAGTAGTATAAGTTTGTGTGGGGAACAAAAAGATAAATCAAAGTGGGGCGGAAGCAAAAATATTTATAAAAGAGACATCACTGAATCTGGGGGGAAAGGATACCCCCTCGCTGACTTCCCATGTGAAGGTGGTGTTTCTTTAATAAACAAAAGTAGCTTCCACAAATCCTTCTTTTAGAAGGAAAGAATCAAATGCATAGTAAAGAGACATCACTGAATCTGGGGGGAAATGATACCCCCTCGTTGACTTCCTACGTGAAGATGGTGTCTTTTAACTTATAATTTTTGAAGCACTACTTAGGGTGATCATTGAATCTAGGAGGAAAGGATACCCCCTCGCTGACTTCCTACGAGAAGATTGTATCCCTTAAGCAATCTGCAAGCCCCCAAGACATTTAAACTGTCAAAATAAATCTAATTAATTCTCATCTCTCTTATATGAAATGAAGAAAGGACTTTTCTCGGTTGGTTTAGTGCTAAGATTAGAACCTGTTTTCTCATAATATTTGTCTTATACAGGAGCAAGAAAAAGGTTGGACTTCACACAAACACTCACTTGAGACTTGTTGTTGGGTTGAATAAAGATCATAAGAAATGTTTGAATTTGTGATTAGTGTACACTTGAAATTAAGTCATTGAGGAGACATAAGTTTTTAATTGAATTGTCATATATTAGTCTTGTTTTATGCTGCTATGTTTATGCCTTTTACTTGACGACAAGCAAAGATTCAAGTGTGGTGGAGTTTGATGTGTCAGTAATTAGTATTTTTAATATAATATTTGAGTCCGTTTTATTTAAATTTGATTTCATTTTATTTAATATTATTTCCTTTTTAGAACTATTTTACTTCAATTGCAAATTATTATATTTCAGGAACAAATAATTGATAGATTGAGTCTTGGAGCAAAATAAAGAGGATTAGGAGCTGATTCGGGATGAAAATACGAAAATATGGGACAAAAATATGTCACCCCCAAGTCAGAAACTTGGCACGACCCGTGCCACCAGCAGCACGGTCGTGCCTACCTTCAGGATACTCTTTTGTTGCTTCTGCTTCATGGACAAGCTACCTATTAGTTTACTTCTGACCTAAAAGCCCGTGTTTTCTTGTGGAACATTCTAGTGTTATATTTCTCAGGGCTTAAGTCATTGTAAACTATAAATAGAGTAGCTAGCTATCACAACAATTCATCTTTTGTTCTTGGAATTCAATAATGACAATTGTCTTTCTTAATAAAAGTTCTTCTTTTACTTTCTTGTTATTTACTTTATGTATGTTCTTCTTCTTCTCTTCTATGTCTACAATGAACATGGGTGAGTGGAATCTTCTTGTGTTGGAATTGTTGGATAAGTCTAATGACATAATCCTAATCAAACCAAGCCATAAACCCTAATTTTATATAAATCTACTTTCTAATCTATTTCACCGTTTTTATAATGAATTAACAAATACCAAACTCATAATGCGACAACGGAGGGTTAGTATTTGTTAATTCATCATCACAAATATCAATTCATAATGCGATAGCGGAGCTTTGATATTGGAACAAGTGAAATTAGACAAAAGTTGCGAAACATAAGAATAGTCTAGCAAACCTTGAGACATATTAAGTTTCCTTCTTCAAGGATTCTAATAGCAATCAACCATGAGAATGGGCGTGGTTGCTAGAGGAACACACTCACTGACTTCGAAAGAAGCTTTGATACGCTTAAGAGAAACTTGTCTTCAGAAAGTAGATCGAATATAAAGTTTAGGTTTAGGGTTTATTTGTGAAGAGTTTGTTATTATGATGAACCAATAATCCCCAGGCGCTTTTATTTTTATTATTCTTTTAAAAACCCAATCTTTACGACTGAACTTCCTTCTAATCATCTTCTAAAAGTTAATTAAATTGAACAACTCCCTGTTGGAACGATACTCTCTTTTTACTACTTCGATAGAACCGTGCACTTGCGGTTTTACTCATCAGGTGTTGAAATTAAAACCGATCCAAAATAAAACTGCAAATCGATCCAAAAAAAATGAAAACCGCACAAACCCTAATATTATTGGATGTGTTTGGATGACATTTTGTGAAAAACGCTCGGATTGGATTAGATTTTGGATTGATTTTTCAAAACCAAACCAAACCGAACCGAACCGCATACAAATATTTTAATACATATTTCCATGTACTCTTTGTTATAATAAAAAGACTTAAATGCATTTTTGATCCCCCTATTTTAATTTAATTGAGACTTTAACCATTTTATTTTTAAAACAACTATTTTGGTCCCCCTATAATACATTTTTTGAGTTTTTTTAGTCTGCATCAATTTTTGTCATTATCATTAATGACGTGACACTGACATATCATATGTGTGTTGACTTTCTCATTTCCCCCATAGAATTCTCATTTTCCATTTCATTAATGATATAACAAAAGCAAAAATATATAATATATTTATTTTGTTGAGATATTTATGCTACATAGAAAATAATTAATAAAATATTTATAAAATTCAAAAATAAAAAATTTATTTAAATAAAAACATAATATTATAAAAACATTAAAAAAATGTACATTGGTATATTTATATCAAATTAAAATAAATATTATTGAAAAATAAAAAATATTTAAAACAAATGTGAAAACGACAAAAATATTGAAAATAAACGTGGAGTCGAAACATGACATAAAATACATTACTTTATTTATATACTATTGATTGATTGACATCATCAATGGAGTTAAATTTTGTAGCCATAATTTTTGGAAAAGAAAATAAAAAACATAATGATGAAATTTATGATTGGGTTAGTTGGAAATCAAAATTGAATCAAGGTATTGCAAGTGTGTGTGTGTGTGTAAACATCAGTAGAATGTTTAAGATGTTTGAAAAGTTGTCTTCAAAAATAAATAAAAAATAAAAATAACAAAAATATGAAAACATGCTATATTAAAAAGTAACATTTGAAAGTGGTTGAAATATATATATCAAAGTATACGTAAGAGAAATAATAGAATTGGTGTTTGGCAAACCTGAAGAAGGAAAAAAGTTAGATGAGAAAAGGTTTGGGGTTTCCGTTTGTGCTCAAAATATATGAATATGTGATTAACAAAAACTTCTTTATTTAGTTAACATTTGCACTAGAATATGCTGCTAAAAGATACATAATAACTAATTGAAGTCTTTTTTCCCTCAAAAAGAAAAACTAATTTAACTAACACGCTGCTAAAAGATTACTTAGTAACCTAATTGAAGCTTCTTTTCCTATAAAAAAAAATCAATTGGAGTCTTTTAATTATAAAATAAGATCATATATGTAAACTTTGTTGAAAGTATTATATGTAGTTTGTTGAGATATTTCTGCCATGTAAAATATTAGAAATTCAATAAAAATTTAAATAAAATATTGAGTGGATAAGATCAAAAGTTTGTTAAGATGTTTTTGTCAAATAAAATATTGGTTTTAAAAATTAGAAAATATAATAAACATATTGAGAATGAATGTGGAAGTGACATGTGGCATAAAAAACCTTACTTTATATATATACTTATATATATATATACTATTGATGATTCCATTTTTCTATTTAGTTCCTAATTTTTTTTATTTAATAATTAAATAATGATTTTTGGAGGATTTTTTTTTGGAGGGAATTACTTAATTAATAAAAGTAATAATGGTTTTCCAATACTTATGGGTTAACGGGGGAGATGATTTTTTTGCTGCTCACGTTTGTATTTTTTTTATAACTAATTTTCCATTTTAACAATTAATTAATAGGTGAATTAGTAGAAATTGAGTTGTGGAGTGAAACATGGGTAATGTGTATTCTTATTATTTTGTATTTGATTAATTAATAGAATGATATGGAGGGAAAGTTTGGAGGAAAATATTGGAGAACTTATAGGATTATAATTATAAATAATGATGATGATGATAATGATATGGTGTGTATGTGAAGAGAGCACTTTAGCTACCTCATAATAAGAGCATCATCATTAATATTGGAGATGCTCTAACATGAATGAATGTGTATATTTAAACATAAACCACTTTATATTAAGAAGAATCAATTGTACAAAATTTATACATCTACAATATAAACAATTCAAAACTCTTCTATTGTCAAGTACACATGGCAATCTTATGGCCTAATATACAATTAATGCTTTTCCAATTAATGCATTTTCTATATTGTTATACACATGAAGCAAATCAAAACGTTGGATCATTGGATGCACAGCCTCAATAAAACATTAAATTTGTTTAAATGCATTGCCTTAGCAATCATTCATTTTTAATGCAAAATCACCTCAAATTAAACAAGGTCAAACGTAACATCAAATTAATCTGATATCAAATCAAATAAATTCAAAATAAAGTCATTCATTTTCAACTCTGACATTTAAAAAAAATATTATACTGTTATCAAATTCAAATTATTCATTTCCCCCAATCCCTAATTTCAAATATCAATCCAAATTTTTCTATATAATGTACATGTTGATGTTAAATTGATCAATATTTTGTAGCGGCCTCCCAAACTTTTATACCTTCTATTAGTAATCTCTTTCATTAACCCAGTTAACCAAGCTCTGACTGTTTTTGTTTGCATTGTTTGTATGAGTTTCTTTTCATGTTGTGTATCACGATAATCACCCATTTTCATTTGACTTTTTTTTTTTTGGATCCATGGATCCCACTTTTGTATTATTTGTTGATTTTTAATTATGAAAAGGTAGTGAATACCATTTGTTTGTGATAGTTTTTTTATTGTTGTTTACATTTTTGTATAGGTACAAGATCCATGCGATTCTGCTATAACATGTATCTTTGGTTTGTGCTTGATTCAACTAATTCTATCAAAATCTAATATTGAATCAAAATTTGAATAATTCCTTTAGCGAGAAACAAAAAACAAAATAACTTTCTTTTAGAGGAAAAATTTAATTTTTATCAAAAAAAAATTCATGCCATTTGTTGTGGCTACTTACCTTTGCAATCGTTAAAAAAATGCATAACAATTATTTCACAATTTTTTACAAACAATCAGCACCTTCATAACAATTAATTAAATATTTTTCATTTTTGAATTTCCGCTTATTTTAAATATAAAAAATTCTAGATCATATCCTTTTCAATAAAGAAACGTTAACCGTTAAAGTTCTCTAAAAAAAACATACGGTAATTGTTACGACATGATTTTCATTTTTCATTCATATACTCTTTTATTTTAGGCTTAATAATTGCAATTTTGATCCCCCATTTTAATTAATATTTGGATTTTGATCCCCTTATTTTTAAATCCTCAATTTTGGTTCTTTGATTTTTTTCAATTTCTGAAATTAAATCCAATATTTCAATTGTCACTGATGTGACACAATTTCAGATGATGTGGCACTGAACTTAGCACACACGTGTAATATGCAGATGACGAGCGATAGAGAAAATGAGAGCGGTTAAATGGTGTTGAACGATTTGTTGGATGTCTAAATATCACAACTGATTTGAATAATTATCTTTTGTTTTCTTAATGCCTTTTCTTCCATTTATCTCTATTTATATTCTCCAAAATATTTTTGAATAAACTCTTTGTTAGGTTATGTGTTTAATGAGATATTTTTTTTTCTTTATTTTTTATTTTTGCTGTTTGATCAATAACCAAATTCTATGTTGTAAAAAAATAAAAATTCTATGTTGCCAATTAACCTGTAAATCTCTTATATTTTTTAGTACCCTATTTTTGCTTTTCACATGCACATGCATTATGTTTTATTGATGTGGTAGAGATAAACACCAAGAACTCAATAAATGTGGTCTTTTTTTAGAAAACCTGTCAGTTTGTTCACCTCTAATGACCCAAAATTGAAGGATATCTCAAATTGAATGCAGAATAAAAAGAACTAAACCTACTGAAGGATAGAACAAAAGATGATTCTAAGTACCCACTGGCGACTGGCGAGCAACTGAATTGTTTTCGGTCAAACTACGTATTAGAATTCACCTACAGTTTTCAATCCCATGAATTCAACATAGATGAATTAGGTGTTAGGAAATTATGTTATGCAAAATTCTGTATTTAATGTGTATATATATTTTCATTCTTTGATATTTGACTTTATATTTATTTTCCTTTTGATTCACAATAAATTAGAATCCCGTTCATTGATGGAGGATCAAGATTGTCATGCCTTAGGATTAGCATAGCATACTTCTGTATGTAAATATGTTATATATACGACCAAGAGGTCAATGGAGTAAGTAATATACACAACACAACCCACAAAATTCTATTCCAAATTGTTCTCATATTCTATATTCAATTTTCATACTGCTATTTTAAGATTAGTTTCATGTAATAAGTGGATATGGCGTGCGTAATCAGACGTTTAAAGGGTGTGTAACTAGGAAAAAAATATCATATAGTTATGGTGTAAAATTGGAAACTTTTATTCATTATTTGTATGGGTATTCTTTTTTTGACAAATTATTTGTAAATACATTATTTACTTATTCAATATTTACTTATTCCGTTTATAAATACATGTCGCAGTTTCACAGTATGCATTATTCATATAATTTACTTGGTCATATTTTTTTATTTTTTTCAACAAATATATAAGTACAAATATTGGCAAGTAAAATGTTGTACCTTTAAAAAAAGCATATAAGATGTATCTATGAATATTCGATTTGTCTCAATGAATATTTTTAAAATATCATATTTTTATGAATTTTTACTATAGATAATTAAAGATATTAATGGTCAAAGTTGTGTATTTACGTGCGTAAAATGGTTGACTACAACATGAATTTTTTGAAGGATAATAGTAAATTATGAGGAAATTTCGGACTTCAATTTAACGTTAACCGATTCAAATTATATTTCCATATACATATATTTGTATTTTTATTGATTTAATTAAAGTTCAAAATTAAAAACTTTTTTCATTAGTGATATTAGTGATATGAGTGCCCAAGGACATGGTTAATCAAAATGGGTTAGCAAGCTTTGTCACAAAAAAAAATGGGTTACCAAGTTTTATAAAAAAGTTGTGTAAGTCATTGTCGATTATAATAAATACTAATAAATTAAGAATAAGTTTAGGACATCAATTCAATGTAAGCCGATTCAAGATGTTTCCATACATAGAATTTAAAACAAAAGTTTCTTTTTTTTGGTAGTGAAAACAAAAGTTTCTTTTTGACTTAAGCCAATTTAATTTAAACTAGTTCATTTATTCAAAATATTTTTCTAAACTTTTTCAATTGTTGTATTTTTAATATTAGTGGATGTATTTAATGTTTAAAAATAATTTAAAAATTACAAAAATTAATGATTAGATCGGTTCTGAAGGTTTTTGGGTTTTCTGCTTAAAATATTGACGGGGGAGTAACATCTATATTTCTCATCAACATTTTATTCAGAGCAATTTTTGAAAAAAAAAAAAGAACAATTATCGCATCAATAGCTTCCATCTCTATTTAAATGATTGTTTAATGGTATTTAATTTTGGTAATGATCTCTATTTAAATGATATTTGTGCGCTAGGAAGGGAGGAGTGGTTTTCGGATCATGTTAACCGCTCGGTGGGTAATGGTAGGAATACCCAGTTTTGGGTGGATGGCTAGCTTGGTGGGGTGGCGTTTAGTGTCAGGTTTAGCAGGTTATATGATTTGTCGTTGGATAGAGAGGTATCTGTGTCTGATATGTTTCAGGGTGGGTGGGGTATTGATGGTGCGGCGTGGAGATGGAGGCGGAGGTTGTTTGTGTGGGAGGAGGAGATGTTGGGGACCTAACGTTACTCCTTCAGAATGTGTTTTTGCAGGTTCATAAGGATGACAGATGGATGTGGACTTTGGAATCATCTAATGTTTTCTCTGTTAAAAGTGCTTATAATGCCCTTACTTCTCAACCTCCAATCGAATTACCGGTGGTTGTTTCCTCTTTGTGGCATAAAGATGTTCCCTTGAAGGTTGTGCTCTTTGCTTGACGGTTGTTCCGGGACAGGTTACCTACGAAGGACAATCTTCATCGCCGTGGTGTTTTGGATCAAGCCTCCATGCTTTGTGTGTCAGGCTGTGGGTTGACGGAAACGTCAAATCATTTATTTTTACATTGTAATATTTTTGGGTCAATTTGGCATTTCATTAATAGGTGGATTGGCACATCCGCGGCTGCCCCATTTTATATGTCAGACCATTTCAATCAATTCAGTTTTAGTGGTGGTATCTCCAAGGTGCGCCGCTCGATTTTACAGGCTATATGGATTGCAACGGTGTGGGAAATATGGAAGGAAAGAAATAAAAGGCTCTTCAATGATAAAGTATGCTCGATTATTCAGGTGGTAGAAAAGATTAAGATTCTTGCCTATTCGTGGTTGAAGGTGAAATTTGTTGCACTTCCCCTCAACTACCATGGTAGGTGGCTTAGTCTGTTCGCCATCTTGGGCATAGGCTAGAGTTTATTTCTGATCCTGTGTTTTTAATTTTATGTACATGTTTCTTCTGTAAATATTGTTTCGTCTTTGGTGTCGTTTTCTTTGTACATCTTGTGCTTAGAAGGACACCTTATTTTTGGTAATATATTCCATTTTAGCCTTTTCTAAAAAAAAAATTTGGTAATGACTTCTTTTAATAATGACCGGTTAATGTAAATTTTTAATAACCGATATTGAACACTCACTTTGGTTTGTAACATGATAATTACTATTTTACACCATTTTAGGTACGTCTAACACGGACCTTTTAGATAATTGTCCAAGGGTAAACCATTTTGGTCCCTATTAGACACCCTTTTATTCTTATTATTAGATGTCTTTATTTTGGTACTAATTATGTTCTCCTTTTATACTCAGATTTGTTGTAGAACATTGTAGTATGCAAGGTGTGGTCAATTTGTTAGATTCATTATTGCTTTGCTGGATTGATACATTGTTTACTTGACGATAACTTTCAAAAATATTTTGCAATCATGCATGATTTAACCTGCATTTTCCCATTCTTTGTTAATTTTGATTTCATATATTACTTTTCAACTCATGATATGAATTATGGGAAGTAGATAAATACTAAATAAACTTATTTATTCTCTTATGATTTGGATGTACATGATAAACACTCAAAATTGTTAGAAGTTACCACTATGTTCATTTTATTTTATTTTTCTCTTGAATTTGTAGATTTTAATTCTTTCACCTTTACCTTCAATCATAGTAACGTTTATATGAGTGCAAATCGATCCAGAGTAGTGTTTAGTTATACCTAAATAATCAGTTCAAGTGATAGAACTATACCATTATAATAATCACTTTAAAATTTAAATTTAAGTTCAATCAACAATTTTAAATGTGAAACAAATATATTATAGGCTAAATTGCACTTTTCGCCCCAAGTTTTAAAATGTTGCGATTTTGACCCCTATTAAAAAAATGAAAATTTTACCCCTTAATTTTATAAAACGTTGAAAAACTAATGAGAAGACGCCATGTGTCCCAAAACAGGGGGGCCAAAATTGCAACTTTTTGTAAAGATAAAGGGTCAAAAGAGCTTATTTCCCTAAATATAGAGGGTTAAAAGAGCTTATTTCCATAAAGTTAGAGGAGAAACATTTTCATTTTTTTAACAGGGGACCAAAATCGCATGTTTTGGAAACATTTAGGAACAAAATAAAAAAATGATGATCAAAAGAAGTTGAAAGGGTGGCAATGTGCGATGGGAGAAAGGGAGAGAAATAGGATACGAGGGAGAAAAGGAAGAGAGGCAGGGTCATGTTAGAGGGGAGGGAGGGAGGGAGTGTGCGATGGGAGAAAGGGAGAGAAATAGGATAGGAGGGAGAAAAGGAAGAGAGGCAGGGTCATGTTAGAGGGGAGGGAGGGAGGGAGGGAGAGAGAGAGAGAGAGAGAGAGCGACAGAGTGGAGAGTGGTGGACAATTAGATAAGGGATGAAACGAGCAAGGTAGAAACGTTGGAGAAGAGGAAGTCAGGTAAAATTAAAGACTTTAAGGATAAAATATAATTTAGTTTTAAAAATCTCCTCCACTCTTATGAATCAAACATGTATTTAGTTAAGATTCTCTCACCTCATTCCCTTCTCTCATCTCTCCTCTTTTAAACTAAACATATATTGAATTAAAATATCTCTCATCCATTCCCTCTATTAAAATCTCTCATCTCTATTTAACCGTTTGGACTCTAAGGAAGCATGAAAGGTTCAAAAGCGTGAATTTATTTTTTGTTTTTGTTTACTAAAGCGTGAAATATTTGAATATATGTTATCCCACCAATCAACCAGACTCAACTTGCAACAAATACTTTGTAAAATACTCTTGAACCTTTTATATGAAGTTACACTATCATCTTAATTACTATGAATTGATATTTTAGTAGAAATAAAATATTAATACCTTTTTATTTAAAAATTAGCAAGTTTTTTTTTTGAAGTAAAAAATTAGCAATGTTATTTTGTTTTTATATAAATAAAAATTTATACACGGGGATGAATATTTATGAATAAGTCTTTTTTAATATAATCAACATCTTTTTATTTAAGAAAGATCAATATTTTTTTAAGTATGATTAATATTTAAACCCCTAGACACATGAATAAACTTTTCACAAGTAAGAAAATAAGAAGAAAAAAAATAGTCTACCTATCTTAGGACGGGATTCAAAGTTGAATTCGTCACATTACGACTAAAATGACTCTAACAATGGACCATGACCCTTTTATTAATTTTTTATATTTGTATAAAAATATAGATTTATGAATCATAGTATCAAATTATATATAATTTTGTCAAGGAATTTTAATCTCATTCTTGATAGTAGTTTTGTCAAATCTATAACATAGAACCAAAAATTTAATTTATATACATCGATACTATAGATATCTTTTACAGTATGCCCGACCAAATTATACCATGATACTACTTTTTAGGTTAATTCCTAAAACATTATAAAAAAAATATTTGACGTGATTTAACTGAATGTAAAGAATTTACATGGTCAATGTATGGAGATTAATCTTTAAAAAAAAAAAAAATTCTTCTAATAGTGATTTATTTACCCGTGCTTGGCACGGGCTCCATACTAGTTCAAAATTATTTTACTCACTACATAATCAAATACAATCTTAGTGTATATTTGAATTAATGGTGATGTTGGCATAATCATGCGTGAAACACCTTAATTTTGACAAAAACTACACTCGAATGATTGACAAAAATCATAAAACTTTTTTGAGGGAAAAAAAATCATAAAACTTGGATATTCGATATCTGATTTAATATTCGATATCTCAATTTGATCAACCAACCACACCAATTTCTTAGTTTGCATGTCAATAATTTATAGAGGGATAGATAAGATTTTGAAAAAATGTATCCTTGAAGAGAAAACAAATAAAACCAAACCGGGTTCCACATAACATGGCCTGAAACATTTTAAAAAAAAACACCTTAGAGTATCCAACAATTTGCTAGTTACCTTCACATACTATTACCAAAGAATAGCCACAAAATAATTTTGCATTTCATTTGCTCACCATTTAGAAATTTAGGATCGTGAAATTTAAATATAATGCCGAATTAAAACCACAATCAACATAAATTTGGGATAAATAGCTACTATTACAAAACCAGTCTCTCTTAAATGAATCGAATATTCAACAAAACGGTAAAAAAAGAAAAGAAAAAAGATAACAAGTAAGATACAACTTCATCCAAACCAATTCAATCCAATCGGTACTTATAATACCCAACGACTTCGTTGAGTTGTCACCACGGATGAAATCACTCCTATTCATATGGGATTATAAGGGTTTCCTTCTGGACTCTGATAGGATATACCTATGGCAACCCACGGATTGCTAATTAAATACCTACCGTGGACGAGTTCTCTGGTTAACCTAACATAACCACCATCTCCCCAATCAATGCCGTGGGAGTTACGTACGAGCCAATAGCCTGGACCGAAACCTACAATCAGAACTCCATGTTTTTCTACTTTGTCAAATGTTGATGCATCAACCGGTCCAGTATAGATTTCATCCTATATAATTATAATAAAAATAGATTAAACTAGATAGTAAATTGAATTGTTGCTAAACATATATGTATATATATATATATATACACACACTATACATAAAGAAAACTACCCTTTCAGCTCTTTTAGGTTGGATTTTTCTTTCAAAAATGTCCTCAATTTTGAATACAAATAACACATGTAACAAATATATAAGAATAATATTAAATATTAAAAAAAATGTAACAAACACGATATGAACATATATATGTGTGTGTGTGTATGTTTTTTTCTTTATCATTTAAAAAGTGTAACAAACTAGATGAGTATATTTATACTTACTTTTTCATTATCTCAATTATACACTTAAACAACTTTTTCTATAATAAAGACCGTTGTTGGTTTCATTAAAAAAAATAGATTATATTTTTGTTTGTTATATTGTTGGTGTCGTTGAAATAAATAATCATGATTAGTTTGGTTTGTTATAACTTGAAAGAAACAAACATTTATTTTTTTAGTTTTAATCCAAATCAAAATTTCATAAAAAAAAACACTGTTCATAATTTTCAAACGTTAGCGCAGTATAAAGAGCAGAAGTGCCCGTCTTTTCGCTAGTGTATATATATATATTTCTTTTACAAGACGCTAGTATATATATATATAAAGTTACTTACCTCAGCTCCCAAATTCTCCATTCCTTCAATCCAGTCCAACTCCACCATCACAGGTATTTCATTCCTGACATATTCCTCTATCTCTTCCATGTGTATTGGTTTTAAGGTTTCAATTCTTAATCTTACCTACAATAATTTGTGTAAAAAGTTAAATTATTATGGATAAGTAATGTAAAATAAATTCTCGGAGAGCCCAAAAGAATATGGATTGATGTAAAATAAAAATAAAAGATATTTTACCAGAGCCTGACGCTCTTCTGGAGGTATAGGTGGTGCAACTATTCCTGTGTATGGACATGCCTCTTCTAAGACACATCCATTTGACGAAATCCATAATAAAGTCTCAGCAAAGGTCACTCCATTCTCCTCCTCTTCCTCCTCCTCCTCATCATCATCACTATCGTCGCCATCCTCCTCCTCCTCCTCCTCCTCCTCCTCCTCCTCCTCCTCC
>Ga0228710_1004880_pt1 | contig 21048 bp, 13 predicted proteins | sample MedpolnodulmetaG_FD_177995 | JGI IMG/M metagenome (GOLD analysis project Ga0228710, IMG submission 177995) | Root nodule microbial communities from Medicago polymorpha collected in Santa Monica, California, United States - pink nodules | ecosystem: Host-associated > Plants > Roots > Nodule... | reverse complement strand
AAAAAATTATCTTTTCCAAAGGAAAATTAAATGCAAAGTGCATTCAATTTGCTCTCTTTTTCATTTTCTCTATAATCAACTACCAATGAAAATTGTTTTTACATCTTCCTATAAAACTTATTTCAAAAATAACACAAAAAACTATGTTACAAACTACTGTGTTTTAGTTTTCTTAACAAGTGTGTTTTTTTTCTCTTCTTATAATATGGGACGGAGGGAGTATAGGTTATAAAACAATGTCAGTGGAGAAAGCATATTGTGGTAATGCCTTAAAGAGAATTTTACACATCAGGATTTTAAAATTCGAATATGTAAAATGAACTTTTTACACATTTGAATTTTAAAATTCAGATGTGTAAAAAATCGTATGTGCATAAGTCTTGAAAAGTCAATTGTACACATTTAGATTTTCAAATTTGTGGCTAATACTTTTTTTCTTTCTACACGGTGAACTTCTCATAGTAGTAGGTGGGATTCCAAATTCAAAATAAAATGCGTTCGGATTTTAAAATCCATGTGATATAGAAGGATAATTTTAGAAAATCGAAGGGTGTGTGTGTGGGTTGTTTCTCCAAAGCCATACTCCCAACCCATCACTCCATAACCAGTGGATTTCTGCTCTTCCCCCAGCACAAAACACTCGCACCCTGCAACCATGCCCAAATTGCCCATGCGCATCTTAAGTAACGCAAAGTTGCTGTTTTCGTACAAAACCCATCAGTCCATACTCCAAGCACCATTTTCTTTCCCTCCACCTTCAAAAACCCACAAAGTGTGAATTTTTGGGTCAAAATCCTCATCCCAAACCATTGCAAATCGTCAGGAAGCAAGTTTCTACGCTCATCAAGCATCAAATATCAGGTATTGTATCATCAAAACTCATCTCATTTTGCTGGTTTTTGTGCTTGGTTCGTCTAATTTTCGTAGGCAGTAGGGCTTCGTGCGCACGTTAACTTGCGCAAGGGTTAAAGGTTGCGTAACTTAAGTCACGCAGGAGTTAAAGTGTTGCGTGACTTAAGTCATGCCACTGTACAGTCCTGTTTTTTGAATTTTTTACGCCACTTTTGTTCTAGGTTAGCTTGTTCCACAAGTAATGTATTTATTCTTCCTTTGTTATTTTTTTTTATTCAATAGATATATAGTGAGATGGTTGACAATGTGGCGGGTGATGAAGTTGAACCGAAACCGGCCAAAAATGAAGCTTCCGGTGATGCTTCCGACGAAGGTTCCAGCGATGTCAAACCAACCGTTAATGTGAAACCGTTTAGAGTCAAAATTCCATTACAAGCTCGCATTGGTAAAACTGAAGAACCTAAATCGGTACCTATCGGTGTTGTTTTTGAAGGTCGCGACACCGCCTCATTTTTTACAACAAATGCAAGATGGAGAGAGTGACAAGAGTTGCTTGATTGAGTTCGTCGACAAGGGGTAAGGGCCGAATTTAGTGTTTGTATAGATAAATCCGTTATAAAAAGGCCATACTTGAGGATGCAATGTGAAAGGAGTGAGATATACAAGCCACCTAAGACGAGGAAGAAACCGAACCTTGAAGGCATCGACTCAAGGAAATGTAATTGTCTGTTTAGGTTGAAAGGTTTCTTTGATAAGGATACAAATGATTGGTGGCTTGCAATGCTTTGTGGAATGCATAACCATGACTTGGATGAAAAGTTATCAGGACACCTTATTGCAGGTAAACTTAGTGCGGAGGAGAAGAAAAAAGTTATCGACATGACAAAGAGCTTGACGGTGCCTTAGAATATTCTCACCAATTTGAAGCAAAATAACAAAGAAAGTGTGACAACTATCAAGCAAGTGTATAATGTGCGAACAACATGGTGCAAGGGGGAAAGAGGTAACATGACGGAGTTGCAATACTTGATTTCGAAGTTGGTGGAGCATAAATACGTCTATTACACAAGATCCAATAGTAACGAAACCACTCTTGAAGACATATTTTTTTCTCATCCGGAGTCAATTAAATTGCTCAACACTTTTCCGACCGTTTTGGTCATGGACTCCACTTACAAAACCAACAACTACCGAATGCCGTTTTTTGAGATAGTTGGTTGCACCTCTACAAAAATGACGTATTCCGTTGGTTTCGCCTTTCTTCACTTTGAACTAGAGGATAACTTTACTTGGACACTTACGATGGTGAAAGGTCTTTTGTCCTCAAAAGACAACATGCCTAAGGTGATTGTTACCGACAGGATGGTGCTTTGATGAATGTCGTTGGCACAGTTTTCCCTGAAACATACACCATGCTTTGTTTTTTTTCATATTAGGAAAAATGTAAGGGCTAAGTGCATCACGGATTGTAAAATTGACCCAAAGCCTCCTAAGGGTGCAAAAGTTGACAAGAAAGAATTGAAGAAGAACAAGGTGAAGAATAGAGAGGTTGTTGAGAAAGTCATGATCGCTTGGAGAGAGTTGGTCGAATCTCCTACGGAGGAATCATATGCAAGTAATTCATTCAAATTCAAAGAGGTATGCATGTCATTTCCGGAATTCATAACATATGTTGAAACCACGATTTTGAACCTTAAGGAAAAATTCCTGAGGGCATGGACGAATAAAGTCTTGCATCTAGGGTGTAGAACCACCAACATTGTTGAATCGGCTCATGGAGTGTTGAAAAAATATTTGAGGAGTAGCGTGGGTGATTTGGCATCATGTTGGAATGAAATAGACAAGATGTTGGCTGTGCAATTTGGTGAGATACAAGGAAGTTTTGGATAGAACAAAATGGTCTTGGAACACAAATACAGACACATCAAGATGATGAGAGAGTTGGAGGGTCATGTATCTAGACGGGCATTGAAATTTATCTATGATGAATTGAAACGCTCCAAGACATTCACCTTTGATAAGGAAGATTGTGGTTGTGTGCAAAAGACATCGTACGGGTTACCTTGTGCGTGTATTATTGCCATGAAGAGCAACCAAAAATTTCCTCTTGTCTTGGATGATATATACCATCATTGGAAAATGTTAAGTCTACAAGGAGAAGAGATTGATGATGATTTTTCTGTGATGGAAGAGTGGAATGGCATTCAAGAACGTCTCAAGACAATCCCTTACAATATGAAACTCTACATCAAAGAGATGATGCGTCAAATAGCATTTCTGGAAACCACAAATTTGTGTCCACCTTCAAGAAAGGCGGTAACGAAGGGAGCACCTAAAAGGAAGAGGACTACACTCAAAGTATCATCAACGGGTCGAATCCCCTCTAGGTGGGAGACTATTGATTCTCAAAATCCGGATAGTCAACCTTCACAACCAAAAAGGCCACTTCCAAAAAGGAAAGATGCACACCTTGACACTTACTCCCGCTCACAAGCTTCATCCTCTACTTCAAATCCGTTTCGGAATATCCCATACATTTCACAAATTGCAAATATCATGAGACCTTTTGTTGAAGAAATTGTGAATGTTAAAGGGGATGGTCATTGTGGATTCCGGGTGGTAGCTAGGCACTTGAGGATGGATGAGGAAGATCATGTATTGGTTCGTCAAGCACTTATTCAAGAGTTGAGAAATCATAAGAGTGACAACATGCCGATATATGACACATAGGAGCGTTATAACAAAATCTTGAATGGTTTATACCCTCGAAAATGTACAAATGGTATTGCGCCGGTAGATAAGTGGTTGACCACTCCGGATATGGGTCACATTATTGCTTCTTGCTTTAAAAGACCCGTTGTTCTATTGATTTGCCTGAAATGGGTGGTGTATGTGAGACATATTTCCCAATCCGAAGTGCTCCACCACTTAATCCACATGCCAACATAATTTGTTTTTGCTTAATTTCCGACCACTATCTTCATGTTATTTTGAAGGAAGATTGTCAGTTACCACCGAGTTGTAAGGAGTGGATGAACAACAAGATTGGTGAGGCGGAGAATTGACATTTTTCGCTTTTGGATAGACAAAACGCCTTCAATGAGCTCATGTCTAAGGAGCCAAAGCCACCAAAGAAACTAACAAATGAGCACAATCCAATTGTTTGTGATAATACTCCCACTCCGGAAAAAAAAAAGGAACAAGAATTTGAAGTCGCGGAATACATGGAAGAAGAGGAAAATTTAGGAATGTCACTAGACTTCTTAGATAGGTTATAGGTTATGACATTTTTTCGTCGGTTGGTGTTCGTCCTATTTTTTGGTGGTATTACACCCCGACGTATTTTTGGGTGGCCGGTTATGCAATTTGGATATTTGTGGCCAATATGCAACTAATATTATATATTATATAAATATATGAAATGAAATATTTTTTTGGTGGCCGGTTATTTCACACCAATTATTGCTCGCATTAATTTGTCTCTAATTATTCAACTATTTATGTTATCTCATATTTGTTTTCATTATATTTTCGTGAAGTGAAACATGTCTGAAGATGCAGAAGATCCGGTTAAACTTGAAGTTCGTTATGTAGATGTGAAAAAGAGGACTTGGTTCATTGTAAACCCCACCGACAAGTTGGACGAGTTGAAGGCAAAACTTGACGTCTTCTTTATCCAAATTGGTTCAAATCATATAACAAGTGATGTGATAGTAAATGTGTCAGGCCTGGACTTGGGGGAGGATAAGGAAGAGGACTTCTGGAAGACCGTGTATTATCCACAACTTCTCAAAGATGATAGCGACATTCATTACATGTTTAGATTAATGGTTGAGAATAACACTTTGTATCTTTTTGTCCGATCCGTTGAAGTGTAATATTTATTTAAGTGTAATAGTGTAACGTTTTTCGAATTTGTGTCTGTATTGTTGAATTTTAATGAATTTGTGTTTATGTAATTTAATGATGAATTTGGATAATTTTGACCGTTTATGTGAGATTATGTAATTTTAGAAATTTATGGACAAATTTGTGTAATTTGGATCGTTTACGTATCATTAAGTGTGTTTAAGTGATTACGGGACATTACCGGCGTATTTGTGTAATTTGGACCGTTTGGATCGTTATGTGTGATTATGTGATTGTGAGAAAAACGATGTTTTTGTGTAATTTTGATCGATTATGTCGTATTATCTGATAATCTTGTTAAACTGTCGTAATTCGGTTCAATTATGAGCTTGTAAAGATTACGAGTCATGAGTGACACACTTTGCAATTAAAGCATATCAGTAGAGCGTGAGTTAACTCGTGCATGTGTTAACACTTTGCGTGAGTTAACTCACACAGTGTTTTACACGTGCGCATCTTAAGTGACGCACCGTTAGTTAAGTAACGCATAGTTTACACTTGCGTTAGTTAACTAACGCAGGGGTATTTTGGTCAGTTTGGCTGCGTGCGAACGAAAAGTGCAGGGGGGAGAGGAGAAATCTAACCAGTATTTTTCATCAAGCCCAAGCCTTAACTTTGGGTTATAGGAGATATACCACATTAGTTATCCACTACATTTCCTTTTATTTCAGAGAAATTATTTTTCCAACCTCCATGTTTCTTATGCGCCCTCCAAAATTCCAAAAATGCTTTGAATTTTTGGATTTTATAATTCAAATGAAGTTTTTTCCTATTTTAAAAGTGGAAAAATATTTTGTTTTACTGATTCAACTTTTAAAATCTGAAAATTAAGTACTTCAAATTTTATAATAAAACTAGAGATGTTATACATAATCAAATTAGTTCAAACTTTGGATCCTTGCATTGTCGGACATATTAAATAGTATTTCGAACTCAATCATTTTCATGGTGTATTTTTTAACTGAAAAAAAAATATTTATTTATTTAAATACCTTTCTCTTCCCTTCAACTATCATGCGTGGTGGCTTAGTCCTTTCACCATTTTGGGCATAGGCTAATGCTTTATTCTGCTTCTTTTTTTCCTGTTTTGTGATTGTAAATATTGTTATGACTTGGTTGTTTCCACCCTGGTAAACCTTGTACTAGGGGGATCCTTTGTTGTGGTAATATATTTCATTTTAACCTCTTCAAAAAAAATTGATAGAGTACATAGAAAACAATATAATTTCAACATTGTTAAAAACAAAAAAGGATGAATGTGCAAACAAATTCACAACGCCAAAGTTAATTATTATCATAAAATGGTAAAATACCTATTAATAATGTGACAAAATCAAAGTGACTAGAATACTCATACCTCCAAATCTGCAACATTGACGCTTAAATCATTGATTAAATATGTTATGATCAAAGTTGATATAATGATATATCAACATGAATGAAACAAATACTGCAATAAGACGGATACTCAAACAACGCTGCACCAGTACGACAAATAAAATAATGTCGCACTCGAGCAAATAATATATATCGGTTATGTGTTGAAAGTAGGAGTGTTCGCGGATTCGATTAGTTCGGTTTTGTGAGGAAAAACCATATGATTCAATCTCTTCAGTTTTGTTATTTGTTCATCCAATTGTTTTTGTTTTAAAATCAAATCAAATCAAATCCAATCATATTTTCTTGGGTTTGGATTGGATTGATTTTAGGTTTTCATTGTTGTATATTTTTGTCATTTTCTTTTAAGAAAATATATTATTTTATGACATTTCATAAAAAGGTAAAGTCACAAAAAAGATGAACAAGTATAAAATAAAAACAACATAAAGCAAATAAAATAGTAAATTAAAGAAAATAGTTACAGAATCTTAAATTAATAATATTTCTTAAAAGAAGGAAAAAAAGTCAATACTATTAAAGAACAAGTCTAAAAATTAATTAAATGATAGTAAGTTAAAGAAACATTCACAAAAAAAATCATATAATATATATATATATAAACACGCATAAATATTTTGGTTTGAATTGGATTGGATCGGTTTATACTATGGGAACCGAAAATCAATCCAATCCATTTAAAATTACGGTTTTTGGTTTTTCGGTTCGGTTATTGCGGTTTAGATTGGATTGGACATGAACACCCTTAGTAAAAAGACATTCTAAAACAAAAATTTCTAACCTCGTTTCAGTTTAATATCAACATAATTGAAAATCATTAAATACAATGTATATTAAATAAGCATAATTCAAGTAGTATTGAGAAAATAAATTGTCATGAGTTTGGAAAATATCCAACATATAAGAGACGTTCATCTCTGGATCATTATATAAAGTGTTTAGTTACTCATGGTAACTGAATATATCATCGAAGAGAAAATGAAAGTAAACATACACAATAACAAGTAAAAGAGCTTGGAAAACACACACTCATTTTTGTTGCTCGGGTCACACTCTTTTGCCTCTGAATCATTAGATTTCTAAATGAATAATTATGGGTAAAAATAGGCTATAAAAGGCAAAAAAAATCACATAGAACGTGTCGAGCGCATGGGCCAATGAACATTTTCTTTCTTTTGCAGCCTTTAGGCGCGCCCGCCACATGGGTCTATGCGCAGGACGCATGGACCAAAGTTAAAATCCTTCATTTTCTTAATTCTTCATGTATTTTTTATCCTTTATATGAGCTTAAAACTTGGGACATAATATTTCCAAGTTGTTTTGTCTTTAAATCTTCATTGTACAATCATCTAGCTTCCATAACTTTCTTGAGACGTCTTAGTTGGCCATATTGCATGATTCATAATGCAGATTTTTACCTTATACATTGTGGGTATTTTTTTTTTAGATACTCACTGTGTATGGATCCAATTGCTATCTAAAATAATAAGATAGAATTATTTGACCAACTTTCCTATATACAATGGTCGTAAGTAAAAGTCTAAGAAATACTTTTAAATTTTGCGTTGCTCGTTACTTACGTTGATCGTTATTTTTAAAAAACTGAAAACTAAGTCAATTTATATTTTTTATTTTCTTAAAAAAGAAATATGAGTCAATGGTGACATCTGCGACTTGCCCATTTGATTACAGCGGCAAATCTAGGAATACATTTTCAATGTGACTAAATAAGTAGCGATAGAAATAGCGATTGTTTTTTTTAATATTTTATACTTTAGCGACCGAATTTTTGGTCTCTTTCTGCCGCTAAACGTATTAGAGACCAATTTTCACTAATTTATGCTTTAGTGGTCGAGTTTTCAGTCACTTTCTGTCGCTAAAAGTATTAGCGGCCGATTTTCATCCCTTAACGATTGAAAATCCGGTCGCTAAGTTAAACATTTCTACTTTTTAGATAAAAAATCTAGTGTAGCTATAGCCACACCCGTGAGCTAGATCTGTCCCTGCATTTGAATAACTTTTTTTGTAAATAACTTGAAAAATGCATTTTTTTGGCAAAAACTAATCATATTAATTATTTTGGAAACTAAATTTACTTCACCCAATAATTTTCGGGATTAAACTAATCATTTTTACTAGTTTATTTTTCTTTATCTCCAGTTATAAGGATTAAGGATGGTATTTTTTTGGTTTTAAGGATGGTGTGTGTATATATATATATATCAAATGCTTGGCACCACAAAAAGGATGCCTTACTCTTTCAAAAAACAAATATATCTTATCATCTTGAGATGATACGGCATATTGCCACCCACATATGCTACAACCAAATCACGGAGAGGGACCCTTGAAGGTGATATATTTGTTTGGTAACAGGTGAAGGTGATATATGAAAATGGGCACGACTATTCTTTTTCTTTTGTGCGTGGTATAATTTCCATATTACATTGCATTTTTATTTAGGGTTTGAGTTCGGATATGCCATTAATTATTTTAGGAGATATGGTTTTAAATTTTGAATTTTTCACTTGTTCATCTTAAAGGTGAATTTCTAACCATTTAGATTACTAGACTAAATAAAAGTGTAAGATTCAATTTCTTTATTTAAATAAAAAGTAAATTTGAGTCCTTGAAAAAGAAGAAAAGAAGAAGAGAAAATTTCTTCATAAATTTGAGTATTACATAGGAGAAGGGTATACTCTTGTACATTTCATGCATACGTCTTAACTATGCCTTACCAATGAATACTAGGTAGTATGCGAGGAAATCATAAAAAATTGTGGGACCCGCCGCATTTAATCTCTTACTCTCATACCCATACCAAACAAAAGAAGTCTAACATCTCTCTTTGCTTACTCGATTCCCAGCTTCTCTCAACACAAGCATAGCGTATAAGAACATATTGCAAATAGAAAGAAAATAATTCAATTATTTTTTTCTTTCAATTTTAAGGCCACATGTTTTGCGTGTGGAAACAGTCCACATCCGTGATAAAGAATGCTGTCACGAGCAACGCGAGTTATGTTTTTTTAACAATAAATTAGTAAAATATCAGTATTTTATACGAGTTACGCAACATTGCGATAATTATATAAAAAATAATTAGATTGTTAATATTGTAGAATGTTTAAAGATGTAAAATAAAATTAAGAAAATTAATGTAATGTTTCTGTTAAATATTTTTCTCTTATCTATACAAAAATTTGTTAAATAGTTTTTTTTTTTTATGTTAAAGACAATTTCGTTGACGAAAGTCTGACAATAAATCAAATGTCAAGACTACAGAAATACAAGGCGGAGTTTCTTCGACCCATATGCAATTTAAATTCTTAAGGGCATATTTAGTTAAATAATGAGCAGCTTGGTTGGCTTCACGCCTAACATGCAAAAAATTTAAACTACGAAAACTACCTTTAAAACTAATACAATCTCGAATAATAGAGCCAACATAGTTGGGAGATTGTTGTTGAGCATTCAACGCTAAAACCACATTAGAAGCATCTGATTCTGCTATAAGATTTAGAAAAGACATGTCTTTTGCAAATTTCAAACCCTTCCGCATAGCTAAAGCTTTTGCAACCTCTGAATCTGGTAATGAACAAACTTGCCAACAACTAGCACCAACGACAACACCTTCATTATCTCTCACCACAACACCAATACCCCACTTATCACCCTCTATCGGACATGCTGCGTCAACATTAACCTTATAGAAATCACTAAACAGAGGTGTCCAATGAATATTGGCAAAATTGGACCTCCACTTAGTGTTTCCATCAACACCGTACTAGCACTCTTAAAATTCACAATAGATCTTTGTGTCTTTTGAATAGTGGCAGCCACATCAACATCAATCCCCTCAAAACATTTCTTATTTCTAGCACACCATATCTCATAACACAAGGTCAGAACATGGACTATAATATCCTCATTGACATCAATAATATTTTTCTCTAACCACTTATGAAAAGGAACATACCTGGACTCATGCGAATCAAATACCACCCCTAAAGATGAAGCAAACCATATTTGCTTTAACCAATGACAAAAATTTGTTAAATAGTTGAGTTACATCAGTTATGGATTTTATTTGTTTATATATGCGACAACGATTTTTTATGTAGATATATCAGAAAGTTGATATGATACAATTTAGAAAACTCATGATTAATTTATGCACGTGATTATTATACCCTCGTTGACAAGGTCAAGAACATATCACAATATTAGATTAAAAAACATGTTAATTTTGATGGAGTACTATATCAGATTATGATGTAAATTTATATGTTATTTTGATGAATCGAAGATTTTATATACCTTTTTGAATATTTAATTAAGTCTCTTGGTATCATAAATATTAAATAGATGAAAAATGAAATTTGGTACAAAATAATTGACTTTTTAAATTAAAGGACTAACTTAATACAAAAAAGGATAAATAATTTGTTTAAAACACTACATTAAATTAAAGAACATTCATATAGTTTTGTCATTTAATTATAATATTTTTTAGAAAAGGGTCGATGGCGTGATGCTTGGGAGTGGCAGAGGCGTCTGATGGGGTGGGAAGAGGAGTTGGTTACGGAATGTTTTGCCTTGCTATGTTCTACTGTTTTGCAGGATCATGTTCTTGACAGATGACGATGGGCTCTGGATCCTATTAACGGTTATTCCATTAAGGGGACTTATCAGTTTCTTACGCTTCCTGACACATATCAATGGAGCGTGGCATTTATGATGCAGCGTGGCTGAAGCAGGTTCCGTTAAAGGTTTCTATATTTGTTTGTCAGCTTCTCTGCAACAGACTTCCTACCAAAGACAATCTTTGTCGTATGCAAGCTCTTCTTCACGACGACATTTATTGCATAGGTGGTTGTAGTTCCATGGAGTCAATATGTCACATTCTAATCCGATGTGACATCTTTGGCAGTGTTTGGTACAGGATTTACCGATGGCTTGGTATTTATTTTATCTCCCAGACTCTGTCAGTGATCATCTTTAGCAGTTTGGTCACATGGCGGGGTTACCGCGATTTACACATTCTTTTTTCAAGGTGATCTGGCACGCTTGCGTTTGGATCCTTTGGAAGGAAAGAAATAACAGGATCTTCAAAGACAAAGCACAAGACTTGGAACAACTATTTGACAATGTAAAGTTTGAGTATTTTTCTTGGTTAAAGGCTAATAGGCTAACTTCAGCTTTCAATTATAATGACTGGTGGCGGCACCCTGTAATTTGCATGGGTGTTATGGAGTAATGTTTCTTTTCTTCTTTTTCTTGTGTATGTTGTTTTGCAACAGATAATTGAACTTTGTATTATTTTAAGGAGCGTTTATCTTTGCACGCCTTGTATGAGATGAACTGCTCTTGGTAGTTATAATATTTCATTTTGGCTTGTTCAAAAAAAAATATTTTTTAGAATTAAATATATTTCTTGTCTCTATAAATATGTCAACTTTTCGTTTTAGTTCCTTTAAAAAAATTCTTCAACTTTTAGTCCTCTAAAAAATTTCTACTTAAAAAAAACCTAGCCTAACCTAACCTGTGTAGACTAAACCGAAGATCCTGACATAACCTATTCTCATTCCTAGCATTAGAAATAATTCGATAGTTATGATAAAAATAAAATAAAAAAATTCCACTACGTTGGCACTCTATAACTATCACCATTTCTTTTCTCAAAAAAATAACTATCACCTTTCGTTTGTCTGTACTCTAACCTAACCTACAATTATTTGTACCAATAGTTAATTTTTAAGAGTGAGTAGGGGCTCTTGTAAGAAAAAAAAAGGAGCGTGTAGGGACCATTATTAATTGACTTCATTCGTATATAGTGACATCAATCCTATTGTTACCACGTTTTTCTATATATATAATTCCCTCCCATAGTTATGAAAATCAAGAGTCTCAGTGAGAGGAGGGTAATAATTCATCTAGCTAGCTCATAATTTTTCATTTAAAAAATGAAAGGTTGTAGTTTTTTCAAGATAAACATGATTTTGGTAATATTGTGCTTCATCACAAACTTGAGGATGGGTTTGGGTGATATGAATGGTATTGGAGAGCAGCCATTGTCAAAGATTGCCATTCACAAGACCATTCTTGCTCTCCACAGTTCTGCCTCCATTACTGCTTCCCCCTTTTTGCTTGGCAATAAGGTACAAACGAATCTTTAATATATTATAACATATTATTTTCTTTCCTGTTTGATTGATTTAACCTATTTGTTTGATTTTCATTTCTCAACAAATTTTACTCCAAGAGCGTATACATGTTATACAACCAGAGAAAAAAGATACCAGTGCCGTAATTCTAGCTAGCATGAAAATACTTTAGGATAAAATATTACTGTTTGCAGGTAGCAGGTAAATCATGAATTGGTGGGCACATCCACTCTTTTGTATGGATGTTCACCACTAATCTATTTTGACTGTTTTTTTTTTGGGAGGAACCCGTTCCTTGCGTTTGTAAATATTTGACGGCGATTTACTTGTGCACGTCTTGTGTTGGGTGCTTCACTGGTGTTACTAATATATATCATTTTAACTTGTGCAAAAAAAACAAAAAAAAGTAAATCATGATATTATTGTGTGTGAAAGAGAGATGAGGGATGACAATTTCCTGCAGTAAAAAATACATGCCGTTACACATAGTTTTATATATCTTGACCATTAATTTGAGATCAGGCAATTCAGATATTATACAATCAGTTAATTAATTATTAATGATCACGACATTGATTTTAGATTGAACTATATAGATAGATATATGTGTCATGCATTTACAACAAAGAATCCAAATATGAGAGATGGAGCTCATGAGTGATGTAATATGGAGAATGATACTAAGTTGATTAAGCTGAGCTGTATGGAATAATATATTTTCCTCAATCAGATATTTTAATATTATTTCTACAATTGGAGAAATTAATTTCTTTTTCTTTTTAGGCAAATGGAGTGTAGATGAGACCCTCTACAACACCCTAAATAGATTAAAACGAAATATTACAAAATATTGGAGGGGCATAAATCACATCAAAATGTAGTAATCAATCCAAACGGGTATTCTAGATAGTGCAACTACAAGAAAAGTGGTCTAAAAAACTGAAACGAAGGCACACACCACAAACACTATCCAACGAATATGCGTACATGCACGAAACCAGAAAACACAATTGGAGAAATTAAGTCTTTCGGTAAGGATGATAAATTACTAGCATGAATTTGCTCCATTTATCTATTTTTGTTTACTATACATTTATGTGAGATACCTACAATTGAAAGATTAGTTAGATATATTTTAATAAATCAAACACACCGATAAGTTTCACTAGTCCTCTATTTATGTCTATCTATTTCATTAATGAACAATAAATGAAAGATAGATAAATACAGTAAATTCAAACTCAAGAATTATACGTACAGTTAAAATCCTAGCCTGACAATTTTAACATTGTTGAATGAGAAATTTAAACTCAAAGGCCACCGAAATGGTTGTACAAAAAGTATGATAGTGTAAAATAAACTAAATTTAGTTTTTGTCCAAAAATAATAATTTGGTTAATGTATTACCAACATGGAATTTAATCTTTAAACAAATTAAGTATTTCTTGATTTTACTCATTCATAGAGACATGCTCCACTTTGTTCCAAAAATGTAGACAAAGTTTGGTGAAATGTCAATTTCTGACACATACAATATATTGTCCTCGTGAATCACTTTAATTGGTTTGTTGCTGATCCACAATTAGACAACCACGTGTTAATTATGATGTACTATATTGTTCCAGGGTGAGGATACAGAATGGGTCACTGTAGAAGTGGAGTCCCCAGAACCAACTAATGAAGACTGGGTTGGAGTTTTTTCGCCTGCAAACTTGAAGTAACATACAACAACTCTCTGTCTCACTATTAACATTGATTTTCCTAATTAGTATATACTAATTATTTAATATATATATTCCTTAAAAAATTTACGATATTATATATATGAAAAATTCTAACAGCTTGTTTTTTAACATATTTTTCCATGACACCATGCATATCACGACGATAAATGGTATTTTGATAACTATTTTAAAACAATTTAATGGACAACCTTTTTGGTAAAATCATTTAAGTTTTTTTTTAATAATTTTTTTCTTTGTTTTGATTTCCATGTCCATACTCACTCGATTTTGTATATCTTTAGTTGTTTTATAGATATTCAAAAAAATAGTTGTTCAACTAACTTACTTCACTGATGAGTGAATTTTTAGAAATTCTTGGTTTTAGTCTTTTCCTATTTAAATCAAATTGTAGTACTTTATGCAATTTAACAAATTTGATAGAAATGCTAATGTTTTGTGCAATTGCTAATATAATGTAAATATTATTTCATCTACATATGTGACACACCAGATTAATCACGTTAAAAAATGTACTTAATTCAGATGAATATATTGTTAATTCAATTCACACTCAAAATTGTGCTTAATTCAAATATATGATTAAAAAAATTTAACTAATTTTTAGTTAAACAATGACATAATGAGGTAGTAAACTAATTAGCTTTTTTTTTTAGAAAGAAAAAACAATGCATTTAGAAATTTAAAATTGATTTATATTTAGGGACATCGGTACTAATATGAATTATGGTCTTTTTGTCATCAATGAAATAAAGTACTCTTGCAAAAAAAATAAAATATGAATGATGGTTTTTGTCATCCATTAATGGACGTACCACTATTATTGACGAAAAAGAAACTAAAGAAAATATATTTTTCACAAATACAGTTCATCAATATGTACACCTGACCCCGGTGGCATTGGATGGGTGGAGACACCATATACATGCTCAGCCCCAATAAAGGTAAATGCAACTCCATCCCATATAAATTGCATATGAAATGGATGAACATATATCATGTTTTATAACAATAATAATTTGAATGTTTGTAATAGTATAAGTATGCCAACCACTCCAATTCTAAGTATAAAAAGACAGGGAAAAATACTTTGAAGTTCCAATTGATCAATCAACGTGCAGATTTCTCCTTTGCACTATTTTCAGGTGGATTGTCCAATGTAAGTCATATCTTCTAATCTTGTATTTTGATATCTTCAATTTTTTTACCGTCTTTTCTAGGTATGCAATGATCATTGTTCAATTTTATGCTAACAAGTATTCATATGATTGAGTATTGCAGCCTAGACTTGTGGCAATTTCGAACTTCATCGCATTTGCAAATCCTAAAGCACCTGTGTATCCGCGCCTTGCTCATGGAAAATCATGGAATGAAGTAAGTTTATCTAGTCCATTTAATTACACACTACTAGCCTAACATTTCCTAATCTTATTGCTGCATGAATTGTCTAACTTATTAAACATTTAGAATAATGTTAAGAAATTTGTTCATCAATGACAGATGACAGTTACCTGGACAAGTGGATATGACATAAGTGAAGCTGTGCCATTTGTCGAATGGGGTCCAAAGGGTGGAAAGCAGATACAATCTGCTGCTGGAACATTGACATTTAATCGTAACAGCATGTGTGGTAAGGATTATTACATATTCAAGTTTATACGATAAACTTTAACAATTTAATGGAACAATGTTTCATTAGGTAGTATATCATAGTAACGCTTTCTTTTTCGAAAACTGAATACCAACAAATAATGAGGATATTTTGTTGATTTGTAGGTGAACCTGCGCGAACCGTTGGTTGGCGTGATCCTGGTTTTATACACACAAGTTTCCTTAAAGAACTTTGGCCAAATATGAGGTATGCATTCAGTCATTTTTACGACACAAGTTTTCTCTCGCGTAACTTTTCAGTTCGACTAAAGTTCACAAAGCTTCGCAATCTTCCTTGTTCTTCGCCCAGGTACACCTACAGGTTGGGGCATTTCTTGTCTGATGGTTCTTATGTATGGAGTAGGAGTTATTCATTCAAGGCATCTCCATATCCTGGACAGAACTCATTGCAACGTGTTATCATATTTGGCGATATGGGAAAGGTAGAACTGATTAGACTTTTCTAACTTTTGAATTAGAAACTCTAATTTTAAGCATGAATAGTACGATGGGAAGAAGGCTTACTTTGCTTCGCGTGTTCTGTAGGCGGAGCGTGATGGTTCAAATGAATATGCCGATTACCAACCTGGTTCACTTAACACTACTGACCAGCTCATCAATGATCTAGACAACTTTGACATTGTTTTCCACATAGGAGATATGCCATATGCAAATGGATACATCTCACAGTGGGACCAATTCACAGCTCAAGTGCAACAAATTTCATCAAAAGTTCCATATATGATAGCAAGGTTCAGTTTGCTTGCTATCATTTTAATCCATAGACATTTGAATGCAATTTTACATATTGTTTTAGACTGAAAGGATGTCGCATTTTTTCATACTGCAGTGGAAATCACGAACGTGATTGGCCAAACTCAGGATCCTTCTATGACACTCCAGATTCAGGTGGAGAATGTGGAGTTCCTGCAGAAACCATGTACTATTACCCTGCTGAGAACAAAGCCAAATTCTGGTGAGTTATATTAATCTAAATACAAACCATGAACCACCAACATATGGTTGGTCCGAGTGCTAAGGTACTCAAATTCCTTAATCAAGTGGCCACTGGATCAATTCTCTAGATCTTTTATATCTAGAAAATCTAGTTGGGAGGGGAGGAGTCATATTGTGCGCGAAACAAATTTTGCGACGGAGACAAGCATTCTTAAACGATGGTGGATACTCCGTACCTATAACATGTTACATGGTTATAAACAAAAATGCGTACTATAACATGTTTAGCTTTAGCCTTTCGTATATCAAGATTTTCATCCCTCAATTGAAATTATTATCACTTGGTCCAAACGAATGATGAAAATTGGAAATATGCAGGTATGCAACAGATTATGGCATGTTTCGTTTCTGCATAGCAGACAGTGAGCATGACTGGAGAGAAGGATCGGAACAGTACAAATTCATCGAGCATTGCCTTGCAACGGTAGATAGAAAACAACAACCATGGTTAATCTTTGCAGCACATCGTCCACTCGGTTACTCCTCTAATGATTGGTATGCCAAGGAGGGTTCCTTTCAAGAGCCCATGGGGAGGGAAAGTTTGCAGGGACTTTGGCAGAAGTATAAAGTAGACATTGGATTTTATGGTCACGTCCATAACTATGAAAGAGTGTGCCCTATTTATCAGGTATAAATACTATTGTCACATTTCAATTAAACCAAGTTGCACTATTATAGTTTTTTTTCTTGCATTTCTAATAATCCCAATGTGTATAATGCAGAACCAATGTGTGAATAATGAAAAAACTCATTACTCTGGCACTGTGAATGGAACAATTCATGTTGTTGTTGGCGGAGGGGGAAGTCACTTGTCGGACTTTACAACAGCACCTCCTATTTGGAGTATTTTCAGGGATAGAGACTATGGTTTCGTCAAACTGACAGCGTTTAATCACTCATATCTCTTGTTTGAGTACAAGAAAAGTAGTGATGGAAAGGTTTATGACTCTTTTACCATTTCCAGGGACTATAGAGATGTCTTAGCATGTGTGCACGATGGTTGTGAGAAAACCACCTTGGCAACCTGAGTTATGTCTCTAGTTCACTGATGTAGTCTTGAAATGAAATACTCATGAAATAAAGTATTTCAAAATAAATAAATAAATGAAGGCTATTATGTCCAATCCCCAATTCTAATGAGCATTTAGATATTAGCAAAATGAACAAGGAAGATGAATTCTAACTAGCATTCTCAGGAAACTCTCGTTCTCTTTTGCAGATAAATGATGAAGTATAACGAAAATTCGAGCTAAATTTTAACATGCAGTAGGGAAAATTAAATGAATCATGGCTAAGTCACGTCGACACAATGCAAATACTTTTAGGGTTTTACTTTACATTTTATTACAAACGTAGAGAAACCATCGGAACAGGCACATGCATATCATATCTCACTTAATTTAATGGTGGGATTTATAATTTAAAAATAAAAGAAATCTATGGTAAAAACTATCGCATGTATTATACAAGACTTGTTCATTTATAACCTTAGAATTGATCACTTGAAACTTTTTTTTTTCTTTCTAATTCCTTCCAATTAGTCATAGATGAGAAGTCGAGGTATATCAACACACTCTATTTCCATTATACAAACTAGCGAAAAGACGAGCACTAACGTGTTCGTTTATCCGCTTTATCTATGACACATACTTATTGTATATAATAGAGATATATCAATTTTAACATATACCATGATAAAATACTTTTGGTAAATAAGATTAAAATAAACTCCTTTTATATTGTCTAATATTGTTCATATTGTCGATTTATCTATGGCACATACTTATTGTATATAATAGAAAGATATATCAATTTTAACATATACCATGATAAAATATTTTTGGTAAATAAGATTAAAATAAACTCTTTTTTATATTGTCTAATATTGTTCATATTGTAGTGGGATGTTCATATTTTAAACTGTTTTAAATAAAATAGTTTAAAGGAAGGGTAAAATATGTAAGAAAAAAATCAGCTCAAATCATTTAATTTAGTCTCTAAATTTGGCTCTCAGAGATATTGTATAATTTTAAATGTCATAGATTAATTTGTGATATTATAAGGATGGTTTGCCCGCGTATGTGTAATGTGTGTATGTTATATTATTGGAAGATACCATTAAAAACTGTTGAAACTCTTGGTAAATAAAAAAAAAACATTTCAAACTTAAGAATACTTAGATGAAGATGACACGAGTCTCTTTAACTTAACCAAAATCCTGGAGTCGGCGGATTATCTTCTCATTACTTGCCGTCATTTCAATTAGCTATGTGAAAAAGTGAATTAAAGAGGATCCTTTTGTACAAAATACAATAAGAAATAGCAAGCAAGTCAATCTTCAAAAATTTCATTCCAATACCAAACTTATATATAAAAAAAAAGCAGGAGAAGTAAAAAAAATGCAGGGTAATTTGTTTGCTTCGCTAGTCAAACACGGAATAGTTCATAGATCTTTGGGTTTTGATTACCAAGGAATAGAGACTTGAGGATTGACATTTGATTGTTGTTATTTTATATGTATATGGTTACAATTATCTACCTTCCCAATGTTCCTATGATGTAGCACCAAGAGGACTATTAGCTAGTGTCTATCATCTTACGAGAATAAAGTATAGTCTAGATCAACTCGAAGAGGTATGCATAAAAGTATTTTCCCCAAGGCAAAATCCGAGAATTCCTTCTATTGTCTGGGTTTGGAGAAGTGCCAATTTTCAAGAAAGGGAATCTTATGATATGTTAGAAATCTCTTATGATAATCATCCGCGTCTTAAACGTATTTTAATGACCGAAAGTTGGATAGGATGATAAATATTACCCCCACTTTTTTTCCTTTCAACCAAACTCAAATGATTGAAGTTTCTCTATTTGGAATCGTGTTAGGTCTAATTCTATTACTTTGGCTGGACTATTTGTAACGACATATTTACAATACCGACGTGGTGATCAGTTGGATATTTGATTTAAGTAACATCTCTCTTGTTTATTGACCTCCCATTTCTTTGTTTTAATACTAATTTACAGTAGATCAAATTAAAACTTTTGATTAGACTGTTATCCCATTATTTAATATTTTAGATTTAAGTGTCATTCTCAATCTAAGAAGAATGGGGCGGAGTCACGCTCTGTAGGATTTGAACCTACGACATCGGGTTTTGGAGACCCGCGTTCTACCAAACTGAACTAAGAGCGCTTTCTTTTCATAAATAATTTTTTGTGATGGCAATAGATCTTGCATGCATACATACTCAATATGGAGAACTATTCATATTGAGTATGTATCAATTTGAATCGGCCGCAATTGATCTATTGTTACTGCTGATACGATAACTACTAGTTAGGGATAGGGATGACATGATTTGAACCTGTGACATTTTGTACCCAAAACAAACGCGCTACCAAGCTGCGCTACAACCCTTTACATTAGTTTCCATTGTCATTGTAACGACTTTTTGTCTTGTTTTCCACATTTTCCATTCTATATATATATAGAATATATCCTATCATTTTTTTTACTTTATTATATTGTATAAATAAGATATCGATACAAATATTCTTCTCGAATAATTTAATTCTATTAAATTTAATTAAGAAACAGAGAATAGATAGGATATATAATATAAATATTAACAATATAAAGAGTATAATAACAAGAACATAAAGAGTATAATATATATATATATATATATATATGTATATATATAATAGAATTAAAACTTAAAAAAATTAATAATTTAAAATATTCTTTTAATAGAATTCAAAATTTCAAAAAATATAGAATATAATATTATTAAAATAATTATTTGAATAAAATAATATAAAAATATAAAAATAATACTCTATAAAAAAATTATAATTAATCATTGTACAATTCAATTTGAATTTGGACTTCCCCCGACAAATCAAAGTGTTGTTATTATAAAATAATAAATAAAAAAAAGATTGTACCCAAAAAAAAAAATTTGATCATATCCCTATCATATTCCTATATGTAATTATGTATTATTATGTATTACAAATTACAAGAAAAAAACGAAAGAGGATTTGAAATGTGAGATCTAAAAACATATCTCTCTGTGGCACCAGTGGCAAGTACTCTATATGGTTCGCGGTTCTAGCAGGTTTCTTGATAGAAATCAATCGTTTATTCCCGAATGCATTGACATTCCTTTTTTTTTATTCTTGTTATTGGCACCGGAAGGGGTGATATTATAAGGATGGTTCTCCCGCATGTGTAATGTGTGTATGTTATATTATTGGAAGATACCATTAAAAACTTTTGAAACTCTTGGTAAAAAAAAAAAAACTTTTCAAAC
>Ga0228710_1004878_pt1 | contig 21052 bp, 14 predicted proteins | sample MedpolnodulmetaG_FD_177995 | JGI IMG/M metagenome (GOLD analysis project Ga0228710, IMG submission 177995) | Root nodule microbial communities from Medicago polymorpha collected in Santa Monica, California, United States - pink nodules | ecosystem: Host-associated > Plants > Roots > Nodule... | reverse complement strand
TTAACGTAGATAACATATCTGCCTTTGTTTCCCTTAGGGTAAGCGGCAAGAGCAGCCTGGATGGTTTTAAATTGGCCGCTACCATCCTTGGCAACAACAGCATTAGGCCTAATATTTGCTCTCCAATTTTTTCGTTGCATTTTAGCCAAAAGCTTGCGATCAGAAGCAGAGATCCATGAAGGGTATCCTTGATCATCAACAGTCACCTCAGAATTAAGAAGACGACGGGAAGCAGGTTTGACATCAAACTTCAAGTTGAATTGCTGGAGGATGTCGGACAAACCAGTCACAATGTCAAGGGCAACGGCGGTAACTTTTTGTACGCTGTCCAAACTCTGAACATGGAATTGCTCCTTGATCTTCTTCTCACCATCATTTGCATCGTCAAATCCTTCCATACAAGCTTGTCTGTAAGAGATAACCGCACTCAACCAATTCCTCATATCAGCGGTTTGGTCATGAACAGCTTGAATGTTGCTGTCATGAACACACTTGGTGGAGAGGTCAAGACTGTCCAAAGCGAATTGCATCAAGTCCTTGCAGTCATTAAGAGCCATCTTGGCACCATTTTCCTTTCCATACTCAGTGGTGAGCCTTTCACTCATGTTAAAGGCCTTAATGACATTGTCAGTGGCTGCCTTCACAGCGGCTGCTATGTATGCCTTAGGGTCAGCAGCGTCGGCGCCACGCACAGAGCTAAGTGTTTCATGGCAGAGTTTTTGGTCATCTGCATTTTGGCACATAACTTGAAGAGACCTTTGTTGAGTTTTAACCTCAGGGTCTTCACCATTTTTGCGAACAGCGCAAACCACGCCGATGGCAACACCTACAACGAGGATAAGAGAAACAGCGGAGATAATTACCTTTCCCTTCATTTTTTTAATTTTTTGCTCGAATTATTATAAGACTAGTTTCCTCCCCTTGGGTGTTTTAGTAGGGGAGGCTTATTGGAGATTATTGGAGATCCCTTAAGAGTTATGGGATGATGTTATGGTTTTTATAGGTGATAAAAAAAAGTTTCCACCAACCAAAGTAAATTCTATATTTGGCAATTTGTTAAATGATAGGCACATAATTGTCGAAAACTTCTCGGTTAATTTTAGGAATGGGTTGAAACACTGTCTACCACTATTTTTGTTTTCTAAAACTGGCAGTTTGTTGTGATGTTTTGCAAGAAAACAGCATTTCTATAATAAGGTTAATTGGTATTGTAAGGTAAATTGAACGAGGTTGATAGACTCTGTGGTGTCTAAAATTAGGTGACGGAGACCATTTCTAAGATCTTGAGTTGCTTGGTTTTTGGGAAATATATGTTTATTTTTTTTTTTTTTTTTTTTTGTGTTTGGTTAAGCGATTATAATATCAGTCCAATTAACTAACTGTTAAAAATTAAATTAATATCAATTGTTTCTCCTGATCCAATCATATTAATTGGAGCGTCAAACTCAGTATCACAATTGCTTCCATATTAATTAGACTCTAAAAATCAATCATATTTTCATTTTAGCCATAAATAGTAAGAGATACATAATTAGTCCAAAAAAATAAACAAATACCCCCAGCTTTACCACCACAGTAATATTGCAGTCAACAGAAAAACAATTGGTTAAGGAACAAGAGCCATTTAAGGGCCCTGACTTCTCAGGGTCAGGGGTGTCCAAAGCTTCATGATTGCTAGCCAGACTCTCCTAGGAGACATTCTATCTTTTGTATGTTTGATGAATTTTTGACTAACATCATTCCTTGTGTTGTTGTCATACATGATTTTCCTCTCCTTATAGAAAGGACTCTTGGGCCCATATTACCATATGATTGCTTCTATTCCTGTGCTTATTGAGCTGTAACTACTATAGCTTGGGGACTTTATTGGGTTGATCTCAGCCACAACCCAAAGGGATTAACATATTTTATATATCTTTGTTGATCATGCTTATTTTTTAAGAACTCTTCCATATGCCCAGTAAACCCAGGCCTAAAGCAGAAACCTGACAATTTTTTCGTAGCGGAAATCAAATCATGTAGCTAGTCTCCTCTAAATGGTTACCCATTTAACATACCTAGTTTTATAGGTTTATGTGTATCAATTATGACTTTGATCTTGATTAGAGTGATTTGTCCGGGTATTGATAGAGATATGCTTTCTATACTATGCCAATTCTTGCACCTCAAATATTTAGCTTACTCCAAGGAGTATTTATGTTCAAAAAACTGTCGCTAAATTTGGTTTCTGGACAAAGAGTGAAGGGAAATCATTTAAGAGATTTGGCAGCCTAGTAAAGGAGATAAATCAAGTAAAATATATAGGACTCTGCTAAACATGCACCAGTGGGGAAGCTAAATAGCATCCATGCTCCTAATGTTGAGACCATTGATCAAATAAATATCAAAGAGAAAGAATCAGATGAAATTCTGAATCTAAAAGATAAATATTGGTCTCAACATGAATAAAAAAAGTAATTAGAGTAAATGAATTAATGAATATGAGGAGGTTGAAATTAAGAACAAAAGAAAAGGATAAAAATGTAATAATTTATAAATAAAAGTGTTGGAAACGTCATGCATCATCTCAAACTTTGGAACATTATTTATTTTAAAAGCAAAAGATGAATAAAAAATTTAAATTTACAACTGACATATGATATTATTTCAAACCAAATAAAACACACAATCAACCAAAATTTAACAATACTAACACCCACTTGTTATTAGAAAGAAAAAAAACTAAAAACTAAGACCCACTTAATTGGCCAACATTGCTTTAGATTAAGAGATGCATATTTAAGAAGCTCCACTTCATGCTCAAACTTGGTCATATGGTTCTCTTCCAAGTTCACAAACGCATCAATCCCATTCCCATCTTTTGTATCCAACAGAACAATAAAATTCTTCCAAGAACAACCGCAAGTGGCGACCCATGTTGGTTTTCTCCATCCAAATACTACATTTTCACTTGGTGGCCAAGTCTTAAAACTAGTCTTTGCAAAGTAGTCGTAATTGTCTTTTGTGGATTTGAACTTTGCATTGATGACTAAGCTTATTCCAACTGTGGGAACTTAGCTTCTGATCTAGTTAATTTCCATCTTTGATGCTCAATGTGATATTCTAATTTACACTTTAGAATGGTTCCCTTCATCATTACCTTGGTGTTTTCTAAATTTCTCAATGTGAAGTCTAATATGATCTATTTGAAATTCAACATGATATGCTTCTGAGCTGCAGTACTGATCTGCATTCTTAAGTACATCTTGATCTTCATCCTGGTATTGATTTTAACACTAGAGATTGAAGAATTTTGATAATTTTTGACTTGACATGAGATTGCATATGAACTCCTAGTTCTTAGGTTAACCTTGTCTTGGATCTGAAGTGTTGCGGAGATGCTTCTAATCTCAATCTGATGTGCTTTTGATCAATCTTAATTCTCAAGTCCTTCTCAACACCATTGATGTTCAGATTCATGTTTCTTAGGATGAAATTTGATTTGTGCATTTGTAATATCATGTTCTAAAGAACAATAAAAGAAAATAGTCTGAAAACAAAACATATTAAAATCAATCTGATATTTGTTCGAAAAAGTCAGTCATCCTTAAAACATCTTCTAAAAAGGGTTTTGTGATGTTCCTCAACACCAAGATCTCTCGATTTTATCATGTTTGGGAGGATTGATATGTTATGAATAGTTGTGAACATTAAAGGACTGCATTGTGAGGTAGGTTCGGATTCCCTAGATAGCAGAGGGGACACTCTTTCTATAAATAGGCATCTGTAAGGGTATGAAAAGTGTGACACCGCTTTTAGTCCGAGGTCTAACCTTACATGAAGACCAAGATCTCTTAGATTACTCACGTTTGAAAGGATTAATATAATGGAATTTAATCAACGTGCTAGAATTATGAGTATACATGTCGTTGTACATCAAGAGGTATTACTTCAGTAAATGACTTCTCAAAGTATGCAAGTATAATGTAGTATAATTTCGTATTGTATCAATGATTATATATACCTATATAAAAATAGACTATTTCTACATTATGATGTGAAGATTATGATGGTAGAATATGTAAACTGTGCCGTGAGGATTTCTCCACGTTTAATACACCAAACATGACTCGAAACATCTTTAAATTACTTATTTTTAAGTTCTATGTTAACGATTTTTATTGGTGATGTTTCTAGATAACAGAGTTGACATTGAAAAACTGAAGAATATGATATTTAGATTGACCATCAGTTGTCTAATGTAGAGTATCGTCGTTGCACTAGATCACAGGAGTAGAAGCTCGATGAATTAGGATATTGCTTGGAATCCTCCTGAGACCAATTCTGAATTTGCTACAATTTTCTTAAATGTGATAGAGACAATGCAGTATAATTAAAGAATGATTAGCTATTAATTAATTATTTTATTTTTTTGAGGATCAATGTGGCAGTTCCCTGTAATTGTCTTCTGTTTTTTTATTCTCAAATGTATGTTTAATCAGTAGATAATAATTTTTGTACAACTCTTATAAATCAAATTTTTAAATTCGAATTCAAATATAAAAATGTTATAAAAACTAAAACTGACTAACAAAAGAAACATTTATAACAGACAATTTATTGGCCATTAAAATTCATCTCACAAAAGCAACACAAATAACTATTATCTTCATAAAACTGAAGTTCAACATGTATTGTTTTTCTATTATCGTACCCGCGCAAAACTATATAAGAAAGGAAACTTATCCTTGTTGTAATTATCTATCTATTTTTCTCTTGAACTGATTTCATTATATAATCATCACAGATAGAAATAAAAGATTGTAACATACTAAGATATATACAATGAAAACTAAAACATTGCTAGTCTCGTCCTTTTTCCTCATCTTGATTATTAATATTACTTTTGGTATTGTCCACAGTGATAATTTCAATGAGTTGAGAATCCCTAATAAGGTTGTCAAGTCCTTATGCAAAGACACCGATGACCATAAACTTTGCCACGATGTCCTCTACCCCGTGAAAACCTCAAACCCAATAGATTACATTGATATTGTGGTGAAGAACTTGATGGAAAGCGTAGTTAACGCATTTAATGACGTGATTAATAAACTTAGTTCTATGGAGGATAATGAAAGCAACAATTTAGGTATCAAGATGGCCCTTGAAGACTGCAAGGACATGTTACAGTTCGCTGTCGATGAACTTAATGCATCAAAAGTTATCATCACTGAAATTAGTAGCATTCACAGTATACACAATCGTTCTGTAGAACTCAAGAATTTATTTGGGGCTGTCATTGCCTACCAACAATCTTGCCTTGATGGCTTTTCTGATACGAAAAGTGATAATAAGGCCATGTTACATTCGCAAACAGATAACTACTTGGACAATGTTGGAAAGCTCACTAGTTTGGCACTTGATGTTGTATCCGAGATCTCTCATTCAATGAATGTTAAACCTTTAGTGGATAATGAAGGGTATCCAACTTGGTTTTCCGTTGATGATCGTAAGCTGATGGCTATGGGTCTGATTGGAGCCACTGACAACGATGTTTTAGTAACGGTTGCCAAGGATGGTAGTGGTCAATATAAGACTATTGTTGATGCTATTAATGCATACCCAAATAACCATCGAGGAAGGTACATTATCTACATTAAGAGTGGTGTATATGATGAGTACATTTTTGTTGACAAGGATAAACCAAATGTTTTCATGTTTGGTGATGGACCTACAAAAACCATTATCACCGGCAGCAAAAGCTTTCTCCAGGGTATCAAGACAATGAGAACCGCCACTTTTTGTAAGTTCAATTAATTACTTTCATTCATTATACGTTTAATTGATTATTTCATTAGTTTTATTCACTTCCTTTTAATTTTGATTTTTTATTACTCTTATAACCGACTGCGCATTAAGTAAACTGGTTTTGATAATAAAATCAAAAGTTGTTACTATTATAAAAAGACATAGTAAAATTTAACACACTAATAATTTTATAAATATTTTTTACTCTAACAATAATGTTCTTTTTTCAATCTGTTGATCAGTTCCCTATAAAAGACTCATTGGTTTCGTTGCGCATTAAGCAAACTAATAACTTTAATTTTTTTTCTCTTCATTTCGTTGATGATAATGTTGCAGCAACCGTTGCAGAAGGTTTCGTTGCGAGGGGAATTGCTTTTGAGAACACCGCTGGTCCTCGAGGTCACCAGGCAGTGGCAATTCGCGTGCAAGGTGATCGTTCAGCTTTCTACGATTGTGTATTTCGTGGTTACCAAGACACATTGTATGTGCATGCCCATCGTCAATATTATCGTAACTGTGAAATCTCTGGCACAGTAGACTTCATATTTGGTTACTCCTCAACTCTAATACAAGATTCCAAAATCATTTTAAGAATGCCTTATCCACATCAAAATAACACAATAGTAGCAGATGGAACAGAACAAAAGAACATGCCAACAGGAATTGTTGTTCAAAACTGTGTTATTTTTCCAGAGGCTAAATTGTTGCCACATAGGTTGACAGTAAAGTCTTACTTGGCAAGACCATGGAAGGAATATTCAAGAGCTGTGTTTATTGAGAATGTGATTGGTGATGTTATTCAGCCAGAAGGGTATATTCCATGGACAGGAGCATATCCAAATATTGAGAACTCTTACATGGCTGAGTTTGGGAACAGTGGAAAAGGTGCTGGTGTTGAAAGAAGAGTGGATTGGGCTAAAGGACTAATTAGCAAGGAAGAAGCTTTTCAATTTACTGCTGGTCAATTTCTTCAAGCTAACACTTGGTTGCCTATAACTGGCATTCCTTTTTATAATGGCTTCATAATCAACTAAACTTTTTTTTTCTCCTTCAAAAGAGATAAATTAAAAAGTAAAAAAATTTATTTATGTACTTATTTAATTATTATCAACTAATATGGAAATGGTGTCTATGTGCTTTTATCGAATGAAGACCATATAGTCGATCTTCATCATGACGAATATTAAACTTAAAGTTTTGAACGGAATTCTATCATTTAATATTATTATATTTTTAATTGAAAGTTGAATTAAGATTAGTTTAAATTTGATTATGTTTTTCATTGAAAATAATCACGATCATACTTTGCTAACAATTGATCCCACCACAGTCCTCAAGCCAGATCTGATGAACTTGCATCTCACTGTGAAAAGAAAGATGCGGTGGAGAGTGTGGAACACTAGTGCTGAGTCTTCCTTCAATTTGCAGTGGACAAAGGCAGATAGTTTTTGTTGCATATACTATGAAATGCTAAATTGTTAATTATGAAGAAGAAAATAATCTAGTAACTTTTATCAAATACAGTAGAACACCTAAAAAAATTGAAATATTTTATAGACAAACAAAAAATTCAATTGTTTTCCATAGTAATCTTTTAAAAGGGTATTTATGTCATTTCAAAAATATATACATTTATCTCTCTCCTATTTCTCTTCAACCAAACCATACATCAAATCTACTCTATTTCTCACATACTTATTTCTTCTTATACTCTCTCACACCTTATTCTCTCTTCTCACTTTCTCTCGTCAACCAAACACCGTTAGAGAGATTCTTTCAATTCACTACCACAGTCGAAATTTTTTGTTGACAATATTATAGTTCAGTGTGTGAATCAGAGATTAAAAAAAAATGAGAATTAATGGTAGATTTATGAACTTCCGTTATCTTTTTCAGTTGCGGAAGCGATTCGAATCAAAATCCGAACTCTCACTTCCGAATTTCCGGTTTCGTCTTTACTCTTCAGGTAACTTTGCGTTTGTCCAATCTATTTATTCAAAAAATTTAAGTTTTTATTCATTTTTGAATAATTTTGATAACATTAGTGGAACCTGAAATTTCACCGGATCTGTTAAATATAATGGAACAAAGATTCTCTGCTATTAAGCACAGGGCTACTTGTCTTGATAATCTTATTAATCAGGTAATGCTATTTTGATGTTTAATTTTATAGTAATAATGATTCAATGTTATTTAATTTGAGTTTGTTATCTTATGTTTAATTTATATGTTGTTGATTGAAGACAGCCAGAAACGTCGCAGTCAGAGTATGCAATAGCTAACAAGGAGCTTCGTAAGCTCAGTGGTTCTGTTCAACTTATTAATCAATTGAAGGCCAAACAGAAGGTAATTTTCAATAGCAAAATGGCTTCGAAACACTAGCAATCATTTGTAAAAATGATTTAATTATTTGACTGTAATCACATGTTTTGGTGATGCGTCCGTGTTAGACACTGTGTCGAACACCAAACAAGCCTTCGATTAAAATTGTTTATGCTACAAAAATGCTGTGTTAAGTGTCTTGGGAGAGGACAACAAAGCGATGCTAAGCTATGTCAGCTAATGATTTGGTCACACTGACTATCTTATTTCGGTAAAGGGCCACTTATTTTTTGTTGAAGAATCATTGTTGAATAACTTAAAATTGAAAGTATTGTGTGGCTTAAGATTAGATTGGAGTTTAAGTATTGTTCCAAGATTTAGTTAATGACATGACACGACGGTGTTGTTTTGATTTTTGTAGACAACTCCACTTTGTTGAAACAGGTTGTTGTTATTTCTTCCATGGCATTTCTTTTTTCTTTTTTTTTTGTCTTTAGGTGGCTTACTTCTTATTTACATTACCTATGTGATTTATTTACCATGTATTTTGGAGTTATAGAAATAAGATTGAAGGTGTACATAATATTGGTTTTAACTTTAGAAGTTAAATTTAGGCAATTAGGCTGTCCGTAAAGCATAGCTCAACTGACAATGCCGAAATTGTTAGGTTGGACACCTTCACCCAGGTTCGAACCTGGGACCTTGCAGTTGTGTGAGTATTAGTGGTGTTTACCACTTCGTCTACAGACAAAAAAATAGTAAAAGAATAAGGCTGTCGGGTTTCTTGAATATCACGTGATACAGGTTTTTACCATCTGTAGGAAATTGATGGCTTGAAGTCACTAATGAATGAAAGTTCTGAAGACAAAGACATGCTAAATATGGCAACAGAGGAAATGGGCCAGGCCATAGAGGAAGAAAGGAAACTGCAGAATTTGCTGCTGAAGTCATTACTTCCCAAGGATGATGCTGATGAAAGAGATTGCATTTTGGAGGTACGAGCAGGTAAATTATCACTGTTGAAAATGGAGATCTATTGTTTGTGTTCGTCAAACAAATCTTTCAATAAATGTCTGCCAGCTTGGCTTAGGTCCTGTAGAACTTTTTGCTTTTTTGCCTGTTTGCTTTTGTCTCCCTACAGTTTTTGTGATTCCCATTTTCATTTGTTTATACAATTTTTGCAGGCACTGGTGGGGAGGAGGCTTCCTTGTTTGCAATGAATATCTTTAAGATGTAAGGTTACATTTTATACTTGGGGTCACATTCAGAAACTGTTGTCATAGTTTTCTAAAAGAGATACTATATTGCAAAATGTAGGTACGAGAAGTATGCTCACAACAAAGGCTGGAAATTTGATGTGGTAGATATAGCTCAATCTGATATGAAGGGATTCAAGGTAAGTATGTCATGCATACTAAATAGACCTGTTTTTCAGTATGTGGCTGTTCTATTGAGGTGCTTTGAATTGTTCATTTCAGCATCCAACATGCATTGGAACCTTCCGTTTATTATAGTGTGTACCACCGTTTTTTTTGTCAATTACTTGACATATTTTTGGTTTGGACCTCAATTTCTCAGGAGGCTACTGCAGCTATTGTAGGAGTTGGTGTTTTTGGGAAACTAAAATTTGAGAGTGGAATTCATAGAGTACAGGTTATTGTCACTGCCTCTCACATCAAATCTACGAATACATCTCTTTCAACCATTAGTGACATTCTCTTTTTTATCAGCGAGTTCCTGTGACCGAAAAATTGGGACGTGTTCATACCAGTGCTGTTTCCGTTGCAATTCTCCCACAGGCTGATGAGGTAATTAATAAATACCTTTATGGAACAATGCCTTGTGATATGAAACATGAATGCTTTTTGTGTTTAAGAATATTAAATAGTTTTTGAACTTTGAGATATTCCAAAATAGTGATAAAATGAAAAGCAAAAAGCATCCCATTCAAATGCAACTTATATCTTTCTGTGGTTTCCTTTGGTTCTGTTAGGTTGATGAATGGAATTGCAAAGGCCTGTTTAATATCTTTTACAATCAATTTTATGAAGATCTTGCTTGAATCTTATATTATGTTCATGCCCCATTTGTAGGTTGACGTTCAGTTAAAAAAGGAAGACTTGAAAATTGATTTCTATAGATCCGGTGGTTCAGGTGGTCAGCATGCAAATAAAACTAGCAGTGCTGTTAGAATGACTCACATTCCAACTGGGATCGTGATTGCTATACAAGATGAGCGTTCTCAGCATATGGTAAATGATTCCAAAATGGCACAATTTACATGCTCCACTTTATTAGCAAGTTGTGTTGATTTACTTCTAATACATTATTTACGTATACTTTAATATTAAAAAAATATATATATGTATACTTAAAGTGACACATGGTTATTACTAATGGGATATGTTCAGTTGTGCTACTGTCTTCTACTTGGTAATTTCTTTCCGACGTTTTTTGCCTCTGCGTAATGACATGAACACACTTCCGACTAGCTGAATTGTTTGCCTCACGTTTTCTCTCAGTTCAGCTGAGGAAGGTGGGCAGCTTAGAAATTGGTGTACTACTCTTCATGCGCATTGGATTTGTGTTCATTCATATGTGTGGTGTAGTTACCATTTAGCCTCAAAATTCTGTGTACACAACAGATAGGTAGACTTGTCAATTTGACGCAAATCACTTACTCTTACGTTATGTCCCATTAAGCATATGCTGTTTCAGTTGTCCAAGATATTGCAAGAGGCATTTGACATAGTTGATGGGGGATTTGGTTGTGCATGACCTGCGACGACTTTATTATTTTGGTTTCCCTGTTCTATATTTCTCTTCTTTTTGTTGTTTTTCTTCTCCTTATGTGCTCTCTGCTTTCAAATTTCTGCTCAGAATAAAGCCAAAGCTCTCAAGGTACTGTGTGCAAAGCTATATGAAATAGAAAGAACCAGACTTCATAGTAGTCGATCAAAGCTTCGATCAGAGCAGGTAGAATAGATGAGATCTCTTTGTAAACTCTGCTCAGTTTGTTATATCTTTTTTTCCCTTTTTTCTTCTGGATTGACTCAAGTTTCAAATTGTACAGATCGGTAGTGGGGACAGATCTGAACGTATCCGAACATACAACTTTCCTCAAGGCCGTGTAACTGATCATAGAGTTGGTATCACTTATCACAACATAGACGATGTGATGCAAGGAGAGAGTCTTGATGCCTTCATTGATGCTCTTCTTCTTAAAGAAGAAATGGATGCAATTGCAACTTTTCGTTCTTCTGTGTAAGCCTGTGGGTTAAATTTTTGCTCGATGTTATTAGTTCAGTGTTTTATTTTTGTAGTTCACATTACGAGAAAAAATTTGTTATTCTGTTCAAGATGCTAGGCAAAGGAAGAGCATAGCACATAATGATTTGTGTATGACTATACATAATAATTACATACATTTGGTTTTTCTACAATAAATTTCACATTAGAGAGAAAAATGTCAAAATGTTTGATCATTTATAACAAATTTATGATTTATACCATCATATGTATAATCAAACTCAGTTCTCCTTTTTTTTTTTGTTAATGATAAGAAGTTTTATTTTAATTTTCTTTACAGTAATCTTTATCAAATCTATGATCTTGTGTCAACAAAATAAAAAATATATATCAAATCTATAATTGCACGTCCACTACTGTGTAATGTGTCATTGTGAGTTGTGACACTGTCGTGCTCTACCTCCCCTGTTTTGGACAGCCCCTCTTGTTTTTGAGAAATTCATTTAGACTGTAACTTTTGCTAACGGACCCTCGATTGTGGCATTATCGTTGGGGGCCACATGTTGAGGCTGGCGACCTGGACCACTTTGCTTTCTGTTCATCTGTTGTAGCTTCTATGTCTTGTCAATTGTGAACCATGTTCTAGACGCCTTAAGTTTGGTAAATTGGCACCATAAATTCTATTGTTAATACATCATTCTATGCGAACAGAAAATTATCAAGAGTAGCATGTACCATGGTTCTAACTGTCATTGACATTTTTTTTTAAGGATATAGATCAACATTTTTATTAGAAATTGAGAGCTTTGGTTGTATGTTTTCTAGGTTGGTCTAATTACATAATCATTGTACTTTAAACACTCGAAAATATAATATTGAACGTCTTCATTTCTATTGAGATATTTCTTGAGATGAACAAATGGCTTTAACATTTTATTTTACATGAATGATATTATAGTAAAAATGTGTAAACTAGCCTGTGACCACATTTCATTGTAGGCAGATTTTTAATAGTATTCATCCATTTATCCTTCTCAAAGTCAACATCGAACAAATGTAAATTCCTGACCCACTTGAATGCCAATAAGAGCCCCATAGCTTCACCCATCTCTGTATCAAGGATTGGCATAATCCGCTCCGTTTTAGCAAGAACAAATCGTCCTTGATCATCTCCGTTTTGTCAATGTTGCACTTTTTTGTACCTACCAACCTTGGTTTTGTCCGTCCACTATGTGAGCATTTCTCCAACCTTCAAGAAAATTACTTGCTCGATCACACACCAACTTTGTGCTCTCCGCCGTATAACGCCACACCTTGTTGTTCCGTTGTTTCCTAACACTCCATAACAGAACTGCAAATAATATTAGTTTGATTGAAAAATCTTAATCATGCATGTCTGTCAAATAACATGTAAATGACCTTAAAAAATGAGGCTCGGCAAAAATATAAAAGCAATAGTTACAGTCATCAAGGTTCAATTTTATTATTGAATGTTGAATATAAGTAATCCGATTTTGTAGTCCTCGCAGGCTATTTTCCCCAAATTATCAATTGATTCTCAACTTAGTATCTGTTATCCAGTCCAGATATTGGTCTTCCTACACATAGTAACACTTGAAAAAGAGCCTTTTACAATGGCGAGGAATCTTTAGAAAGGTAAAGAATTGGTAATTTGAACCACAAAAGTCACTTGCTTTTCTTGCAAGGTAAAATATTGAAATTTGAAAAGGAAAAACAAATGATGAATAGACAGCTTGCGTTCATTCATCTTGTATGTTCTAGAAATAAAATCTAAAAATATAATGTATATATACTTTTCAATGTGACGCAGGTTCTTGGTCCACATGACACCAAGACATCCCAATTTCTGCAAGAAATGGATGATAAGTTATTCTATTGTGTATTTATTTTATTTCTGCTTCCTGTTTCAGTACCTTTCATTATCACAAGTTTCTATCATAACCACTCTACCAGATCTGGCTTAAGATTTGGGGTATTCATCAATCTAATTGAAAGTCTTTGGTTTGTGTTTTTCTTAGTTTGGGTCGAATTCAATCCACTCTTGCCAAATTCAAAGCAATTTGGTTAAGTAACGAGTTTGTGATTTCAATCTTGCAAATATGTTCTATTCAAAAGAATTTCAAAATTTGTTATTTTCTAAAATCATTTTAAGACATTTATGTAGTGAATATAGAAGTGTTTTAAAATTTTAAATTATGAAATTTAGTTTAAATGTTGAATTTTTTGTGAAATGAAATACTATATGTTCTTTTTAGAATTTTTAAAATATAAATTGCTTTGCTTCGAGATTTGATCGGATCAGATAGCAAATTTGACTAAACTCGACTCTTTTTAAGTCCTTGAAAGGTAAGACTAATTGGCATGTCTTGTTGTAGACAACATCTGACTCCCTCAGTATATAAAGAGTCTCAGATTGTGTTCAAGAGTTTATATAAAACAAAGTGTCACTAAGATTCTTAGTATACAAGACATTCTCCAAACTAAACATGATGTGGATGGATTACTAGGAAATCCTCCATTTTCTTTTACAAGATCAGCATACCATATAGGGTAGAGTATTAAAAAAGGTCTATGACCAGCCTCAATCTAAAGTGTTTCATCAAGAGTTTTGATGTCTTTATGATCACAATTGCGAACCAGATTGAGATTGTACCAATTGCACGTATTTGACTGTAATTCTCTGTAATATAAAGAATTGCGACACGAACACAATTTGGAGTGAGTGAAGCTTGTGATATGAATGATATGGCTTGGAGCTTTTGTGGGTGGAGTTGGAAAGAGAACAAGTTGTTTGAGCTGGCTTTAGCAATGGTAGATGAGAAACACCCGAAAAGATGGGAGATAGTAGCAGCCATGGTTGGAGGTGATAAGAGTGCAGTGGACGTTAAAGAGCATTATGTGATCCTTCTTGAGGACTTGCATGTTATAGAATCTGGAAAAGTGGATCATAAACTTGGAGGAATTCAGCCTAGTGTCCTTGTTGAGTGTAAGGAAGAGTCTTTGTGCTTATCTGATGATGAATGATGATTCAAGCTTGTAAGCCCCTTTTATTTAGGTCTCTTGGAATATATGTTTATTGTAACATGTTGATTCCAGCTTGTTTGTTCAATTATAGGACATAATATGATACGTGCTAACATTGTGCTTTGTGTGTTGGACGCTCAATTTATTGGCTTTAAATATTGTGTAACTATTCAAATTTCGTTTTGATGCTACTGTTTGTGGTTTTTCAATTTTTTTATGGGAATAACCAACCAGTGTCTACTGTCTAAGTTGGTTCTTATATGATTAGGATTGTTATCTCAAGAAATTCCTTAAACTTTTAAATTTTGAATGATTTTTTTAGACATGTTTAGAACATTTTATAAAAAGAATTCTCCATAAAAAATGAGCCCAAAATATGATTTCTAGATCTAGATTATCATTACTTAAATCTTGAGTTTTTGGAAGTTTGAAAAATTCTAATTTTGTGAAAGAACTTTTTATATAATGTTACTTGGACAGATTCTTGAAAGATTCTAATTTTTTGTGAAAGAACTTTTTAAAACATAATTTTTTTGGTGATACTGTTTCATGTATATATTGCAATAACATACATAATGTTGATCATGCTGCTTATTTTGCTAATTTAATGACATTGTATTGCATTTTGGAAGGGAATCATAGTAAAATATGCAAAGATTAAAGAGGTTCAAGGTTAATAAAGGTATATTATTATGTCAAACACTTAAGTTCATGAGTTTATACGTGTATATATCTTCTCAGCATTATGTAATAACATTTGTGTCTTTATTATGGTTCGGGAACTGTCCCCACACCGGTGTCAAACTCATGGTATAATATACAAAACTTCAAAAAAGGATGAGTGGAATTAATATTGATCTATACATACCAATATCAATTCAAAGATGTATATGCTTGTTATTGAATATCAATGCATGGATATATTACTAGTCTTAAAAGAAAAGGTTGCTAAGATATTTACATCAGCGTGGAAGGAACAATGAGCAAAAGAACAACCCCTTGTACTAGTACTAGTAGTCTGAAAAGACCTGTGTTTTGGTTGAGCCTAGAGGAAGGAAAACTTAAAAGTCATAACTGCATTTTTACTTTTCTTCATCAGTATCAAAATAATGTTTTTTCTGCAAAGATTTTAAGATATCCAAGCGCTTATCACCTCTAGATATGCAGTCACCAGTAAAAGACTTGACTTTCGGACCGTTCAAAGAGCTAAGATGTGGTGTCGCTGTCCCCTTGTTAATTTCCTTGAGCACAGAACGAGCTGTTGATCCAGCTGCAGCATATCTGCCATTGCTGAAGCAATTATTGAACCACTTGGTGACATGTCACTGTGTCTATTGTGAATTCGATGAAAATCACACCAATAACAAAGTTGATGTGTGAAGCAAGTGATAATCAAGCAACCAAAACAAAGTGTATGGAACAATTATAAACACAAGCCAAAAGTAGAAAACAGCGAGAGAAAGAAAGAGAGAACACAAAAGAATTTGCTTACCCAGTTTGGTCCAAATTGACTTAGTCTAGGGAGAGAGCAGCCCTCTGTTTCACTATAATGATGAGTAACTTTACAAAAGAGATATCAATGGGTTACAAGAATAGGTCTCCCGCCTAATTCTACCCAAAGTCTCAATCTCTTCCCGTAACCAAGAGACTCAATCCTAATAGTGTTTCCCAATGTGAATCAACCATCAAACCCTAGTGTTTGTTGCCAAGAGACAAACTCTATATAAACCCTAGTTTTGTTGTTGCCTTTCTAAACCTTTGTTTTAGCCCCCTCTATCTCCCAGTTTAGTTTGATACAAGGTCTATATTTATAGTAAAAGTATTGCTTAAAATTTGGAACAGATCTGCATCCAAAAATACGTTCCTGTTATTCGCTGCCAGCGCACCATCGTGCCACGATGCGATCCCATCGTGCCACGATTTTTCCAGTGACTTGCCTCAGAACTGAAGTATCCAATCGTGCCACGATTCCTGCAGAACCTGATTTTAAGTTAACTCTCACAATTCTCCACCTTGACTTCAAATCAGTGATGCTGCCAATTTAACATCAACCACCATGCTGCTATTTCCCTTGCTTCCCACTACACCATGTAGCTCCACAAGTTTACACCTTACGTCTTCAACCATTGGAATGCCTTCCGCCTTTTGAAGATTCTTGCTTCCAACTACGCTAGGAATTTTAGGTAACTCCACAAGTACACACCTTAACTTCTTTAGCCATCGGAATGTCTTCCACCTTCTCGAAGATCCTTGTATCCAAACTACACTAGGAATTTCAGGTAGTTCTACAAGACTATACCATAACCTCTTCAATACGGAACATCTCCCGCTTCCTTGAAGATCTATTTGTGCCCAATCACCCTTGGCTTTTAGAGTAATCCACAAGTACACACCTTAACCCCTTCAACCCTCGGAATGTCTTCCGCCTTCTTGAAGGTCCTTGCAGTCCAGCTACGCTAGGAATTTTAGGTAGTTCCACAAGCATTCATCATAACATCTTCAACACAGGACATCTCCCGCTTCCTTGAAGGTCACCTTGCATCCAATCACCCTTGGCCTTTTTTTTAGAGTAATCCCGCAAGCTGTGCTATACATTCTTCGACCTCCGGAATGCCTTCCATATTCATGAAGAAATCCCTTGCTTACGACTAGAGCATAGCACTCAAGGTTTTCAATAGTCGTACCATTACCGGTGTGTTCAACTCCACCTCAAGCTGAGCGTACTCTACCTCAACTAGCAAATGTGTACATCTCACTATGTCTTCAACCTTGAAACTCCACCTCAACAGGTAGATCATGAGTATTGTTACCTCCGCCTCTCCAGACTGATCATGAGTATTCTTAACACCACCTCTACAGGCCGATGTTGAGTGTTTAATGTCTCTCTAGACGACCACCGCTCCATTAGGCATCATTCCCAAGGTGAAACACATCACCTTCTTAATCCTCCAAACAATACACCACTAGAGCACCTGCATCCTCATAACCCTCAGAGACAATTTGTGCAGAGTTACCATTAATCTCCGGACAATCCTTCATGAAGTGACCAATCTTATGACAGTTAAAGCATTTAGACTTTGACCTGTTACCACTCTTTCTCCGGTTACCTCTACCTCCACCATTCCCTCTTGAAACACTTAGGCCTTCGCCATTTTCATCAGTTCTCAAGTCCTTGGATTTGATCAACTCCTTGGTTCTCAAAGCCGCTTGAACTTCTTCCAAGGTAACAGTGCCTTCTTTGCCATAGAGCATAGTATCTTTGAGCGATTCAAAAGATTTCGGTAAAGCACACAACAAGAGTATACTTTTATCTTCATCCTCAAGTTGCACCTCAATATTCTCCACCATCTTGAATGAGTAGAGTTGTTGTTTTAGGAATTGTCGATGAGCCAAAGACTTTGTCATATACAACGACTCTAACTTTGACCACATTGATGCCGCGGTTGGTTCCTTCGCTACTTCTCTCAAAACTTTATCCCCGAGGCACAAGACAATGGCACTCTTGGCTTTGTCCACCATCTCGGTCTTCTCCGCTCGTACATGGTGACCGGTAACCCACCTTCACCCTTCAAAGCTTTCTCACACTTTTGTTGTATTAACACCACTTTCATCTTTACCTTCCATAACCCAAAATCGTTATCTCCGGTAAACTTCTCAATATCCCACTTTGAACCCATAGTACTTGATTATCCTTTAACCCTAGCCCCACGGTGGGTGCCAATTGTTGTGAATTCGATGAAAATCACACCAATAACAAAGTTGATGTGTGGAGCAAGTGATAATCAAGCAACCAAAACAAAGTGTATGGAACAATTGTAAACACAAGCTAAAAGTAGAAAACAACGAGAGAAAGAAAGAGAGAACACAAAAGAATTTGTTTACCCAGTTCGGTCCAAATTGACTTAGTCTGGGGAGAGAGCAGCCCTCCGTTTCACTATAATGATGAGTAACTTTACAAAAGAGATATCAATGGGTTACAAGAATAAGTCTCCCGCCTAATTATACCCAAAGTCTCAATCTCTTCCCGTAACCAAGAGACTCAATCCTAATAGTGTGTCCCAAGGTGAATCAACCCTCAAACCCTAGTGTTTGTTGCCAAGAGACAAACTCTATACAATCCCTAGTTTTGTTGTTGCCTTTCTAAACTCTTGTTTCAGCCCCCTCGATCTCCCAGTTTAGTCTGATACAAGGTCTATATTTATAGTAAAAGTGTTGCTTAAAATTTGGAACAAATCTGCATCCAAAAATACGTTTCTTTTATTCGCTGCCAGCGCACCATCGTGCCACGATGTGATCCCATCGTGCACGGTTTTTCCAATGACTTGCCTCAGAACTGAAAATCCAATCGTGTCACGTTGCCCTTCAATCGTGCCACGATTCCCGCAGAACTTCAATTAATGTGCATTTTTCTAGACCTTGATTTTTCATCAGCACCCCTACAAAAAGACGATGCAACAGATGTAAGCAAAATATCTCAAACTGCATAATTTCTAATTCTAACCAATTGCTAATTTGGGAGACCATTACCTGATGGAAAAAAGTTGGCTTTTCGTTCTTGATTCGTTGGATTCACGATGTCCATTATGGGCACGACAGTCATTCAAAACAAAAACAGCCTCAACAAAACTATTATATGCTAAAAGAGGAGCCTTGACTGGTGACAGAACAACACTAATCAAAGTCCGAAAAAAAAAATGTTATTCAATTCATATAACGGCAAGTAGAACTACCGAGATAAAGCTTCAAACCTTTCAAAATATTTCCAAAGAGAAAATCCGCTAGCTGCCTAATCTTTTCTGATTCATCAACAAGTGGCAAAAGGAAACGAAGAAATGGCACTCCTCTCCACTTCGCATAGTCCCTCTAGGATAAAAGAAAAGTAAACTATATTTAGCAAATGATATTCTTACTCTCTCAACCCCAGGGCGGGTTTTGGATAACCGATAAAAAGGTGTGAAATAGATTAGAAGCAGAGAAGGTCGGGTTTGGACATCAGTTAAAGGTATTAAATAGAAACAGTGTAGTCATAGAAGGAAAAAGAAAAAGCAATACCTGCAACAGTCTCGATAGCAATACGAACGTTTGGTCTTGTCCTTTGATTTCTCCTTATGAAGATTAGGGAGTTCAGCAATAAAGTGTCCAGTCTTCTTGTAGTTAAAGCATCCATTCTGATCTTCTTTCTTTGAGCTTTTATAATCACCCTTCTTACTCAGAAACTTCCTGTTCTTTCTTGCTAGATACTCAAGCTTGTTGGAGAGCATAGTCCTCTTCTCAGTTGGGTCTTCATCAGAATCTCCATCAGGTGATTCATCTTCAGATTCAACAACTTTCAAAGCTTTTGATGACTTCCTGCTAGATGGTAGAGCAATGGATTTAACCTTCTTAGCAGGTTCATGCTCATTCAGACCTATCTCATGAACTTTGAGAGAGCTGACAAGATCTTCAACACATACAGTGTTTAAATCTTTAGCTTCCTTAATAGCAGTCACCTTAGGTCTCCATCTTGCGGGTAAGCTTCTTAGTATCTTGCTCACATGATCAGAAGCTACATAGATTTTCTTCAATATTTGAAGTCCAGAAACCAGAGTTTGAAATCTTGAGTACATTTGCTCAATACTTTCATCCTCTTTCATCTTGAACAACTCATACTGATGAACAAGCATAAGAGCTTTTGCTTCTCTGACTTTCTTGCTGCCTTCATAGTTTGCATAGAGAGAAGCAAACATTGCCTTTGCAGTGGAATTGTCACTCATCTTCATATATTCTACTTTAGGTATAGTAGTGACAAGTGATCCTCTGATCTTTTGATGCTTCTTGTAGAGTTTCTTCTGTTCAGGGGTGTGTTTCTTTCTATCAATAGCAGCTCCTTCTTCATCAAGGACTAAGTCATCAACACCATCTTCCAGAATGTCCCATAGTTCTTCATCTAAACCCATGACATAATTGTAGAAGTTGGTTTTCCACCAAGAAAATTCTTCAGGATCTCCATTAAATCTTGGCACTTTTCCAGATTCAGCTTTCTTGTCAGCATAACCATAATCATATGGTACAACTGCACCAGAATGAAAAGCGTCAGAACGAGAAGTGGATTCTTCAGCAGACATGTTTTTCTCAGATCTTTTTCTGTTACACTGTTAAGTGTTAAGACAACAGACCAAGGCTCTAATACCAATTGAAGGAGAGAAAAACACAAGAAGGGGGGTTGAATTGTGTTGACTTTTTCTTCGATTTCTCCTACTGAAGTCACTGTTCAGAAGCAGATAGAGTTCAGCTTCTGAAGTGATAATCAGAATCTAAATGCAGCGGATAAAAACAGAGAGAGAGAGAGAGAGAGAGAGAGAGAGAGAAAAGACACAAAGCAATTATACAGGTTCCTTCCACAAACCGGAAGTAATCTTGTCCCCCTTGCACTTCCAAGGAGAGTTCACTAAAATGTAATCTCAAATTACAATTGCTCAATACTACAACTAGTATGAGACTTCAGATTACTCAAGCACACAAGCAAGAGATTTCCTATGCTCAAGCACACATGCAAGAGACTTTCAATGCTCAAGCACAACTGCAAGAGACTTCTAATGCTCAAGCACACAAGCAAGAGACTTACAAACAAACAGATTTACACAGAAAATTGTTTGAGTTTGAACACTTG
>Ga0228710_1004876_pt1 | contig 21055 bp, 15 predicted proteins | sample MedpolnodulmetaG_FD_177995 | JGI IMG/M metagenome (GOLD analysis project Ga0228710, IMG submission 177995) | Root nodule microbial communities from Medicago polymorpha collected in Santa Monica, California, United States - pink nodules | ecosystem: Host-associated > Plants > Roots > Nodule... | reverse complement strand
TAATAACTAATGACGATGGTGAAGACATCGATGAAACGTAAAATGTTGTGTATGGTATTTAGAAATGTGTAATGTTTTAAAATACATTGTATGCAGTTTTATTTTTACATGTATGCTTAATGATACAATATATCCAACTACTATACCTTTTTTCTATGATGCATTTCGTTTTACAATTTATGAGATGATTTTAGCTTATCAAACCCGTGCGGCGCACGGGTCGGCAATCTAGTGTTGTTAGGTTTGCAAACACTTAACCCTAAAAATTTCCCTCTAAATCTAATGCATTAATTGTTGTTAGTGTTAACCCTAAAAAATTCCCCCTAAATTACACAATTTGAATTTCAAAAATGATAATGACATCAATCAGAACAATTTTATCCTTTCATTTCCTCCAATTTGTAACGTGCCATATTGATTCAAAGTACAACATTAAATTCCATCATTTTCTATGCTGCCTAGAAAACTAAAAGCTCTCCACTCACCATATATGTTGGCTTTCCCATACATGTACACAAGATTTCCCACCCACTTTGTTTCCTATATATACATGTATATCATCTTGCTGCTCATATCATCCATTATGAAACACCTCCATTTGCTTCTCTCTTTCTCTTAGTTGGTTCCTTTATTGCATTAAACTTCTTTTTTATATATCTATTGAGGAAGTAGTTGGTTGTGGAATTTTATTTTTTTGTTGATGTTTTCATTTTGGTGGACTGTCATAACAGTTTGTGTGTGGCTGTTATGCGGGAACCATTGTTGTTTGGGAGTGTACTGCATAATTAGGCTTAGAAAGGATGGGTTAGTTATGATAGTGCCTATGAGCTGTTATTAGAATGGCTTTCCTATTTTTCTTGGTTGCATACACTAGCATCAGATTACTTTTTTAGGTTATTAGTATGGAGCTTTTTTCTTGGGCAAGATGGTTTTTAGTGTACCGTATATATGTGGCACCTTTTGTAAGTTTCGTTCTTTTCGTTTTTATCCGCAAGTGGTACGGCTTTCGTACAACTCGACGTGAATAATATTAGCTGATTAAAAAAAAAGATTCTTTTCTATAATATCGAATCAACAAAGATTTTTCTGTTTTTTTTTTATTTTTTTGCATTCTTTTGTATCTTTCATTGTGAATTTTATTTTTGCAACAATTGAGAAGGAAAACAAAAGCATAAGGAGGTTTGGTTTTGGATTTTTTTTATTACAAGCACATGTTATAAAAATTCAAAAAATTCAAGGTGTGATAAGAAAAATGGACATGTTGCCATATAATATAGTTGTTGCTGATTTCATGTTTATACTTTGATATATTTTCTCAAAAGATGTTTCCAGACTATTTTTTTATAATATTAATGAAAGAATTATTTAAGAGGATATTTCCTGCACCATATTATTTTTGTGGTTCCACATGAAGTAGCTTAATGTCTGCTTCATGTCTTTTGCGCAAATGGAGCAATTTAAGGCCTCTAATTTGTTGAACAAAAAAAAAGTTGGATTTACATGACATTGCATCCATATTTTGTTGTGCATAACTATAATCTATTGATCTCAAATAAAAACTATAGTCTATCGATGATGGCCTAACTAAGTTGACAAGTTTTACTTGACATTGGCTCGAAAAATCAAATGGATAATTGTATGAGAAAATTATTCATTTGAAAAAATGGAAGTATATAACATGCAGGACAATTGAGTTCAAGGGATTGTGGAACTTCAAATGTAATTAGTATTGGTCTTACCAAGGGATTAGGACTTCATATAGAGATTAGTCGATGATATAAGCTGCGGCAACAATTTTGGGAATTATAACAAAAATGAATTTTAATAGATTTTAAGCAATTTATGCAATGCTCCATAAGTTGTTTACTTTTGGATGTCTAGAATTTTAATAGAGTTTAAGCCATTTATGCAATGCTCCATATGTTGTTTACTTTTGGATGTCTATATTTATTGGTTTTTGATGAAAAGATATGAAACTATTGGTTAAGGGGAATTACCACACTTTTTTTTACATTGCACTTTAGTTCTTTTTTAACAAAACTATGTATATAAATATATTTTTAAAGATTTGGTACCTATTAGATACCCTCATAGAAGTGAATAATTTTTGGAGAACTATTGCATTTTACTAATAGTGAATGTATTACAATTCATAAGACCCGTGCGGCACACGGGTCATCAATCTAGTTTTAACAAAAACCATAAAATCAACCGCAAATAAATCTTAATTTAACAGTTAACCTAATCAACACTCATATATCTACATCAAATGCCAATTCTACTTCATGCATATGCAACCAAAAACATCACCAATACAATTAGAATGCAGCAGAGTAAAGACATCCAGAGTAAGAAACAAATGAGGTAAATCAACAATGAGGATATTGGACATCTAACCTGGAAATATGTCCGTCTTGCACGAAGCAACATGTGAAGATGATCCTACACCACCCATCTCATTGATAAATGCACGATTGAAAAGAAAAAAAAAGCCCAGGCAATACTGTTAACCTAAATCCAAAATTAACGTAAAACAAAAATCAAACTCACACCATTATTGCCAATACCTTATCTGACCCATACATAATCAACGTTGCAACATTTAAACTTCAATAAACCTACATAGTAGAAGATAAAAACATAATTTATGGACGATACCTTCTCCGATCATACAACAATCGTCATTAGCATTGATGGTCCATCGAAACTCTCACAATCGCATGGTTAGACAAAACCACAAAGATAATCCAAGCATACAGTGATGATGACCAACAGAGGGGAAAATCAGACACAGTGGTATACAATGACTTGGTGTAGAATATGTCAATTGACACAATTAATTTGTAAATGGACCAGGCCTTTCTCATTAGTGTCAACTGACTGGCTGATTTTTTTAAATTTTTCTTTTCACACCTTATTAACTCTTAAAGCATAGACCACCTTAATAATTGAAAAATCAATTTCCAAATTTATTCTCAATACAATGTTTTAAGAATGAGATGACGTATTACGACCTCAACAAAATTGATAATTGAAATTTCCAATGGCATTGAGTTTACGATGATAACCCAATAACATTGACAACAATAACTGCAAATAATTACTCTTATTATTATGAAGGACATTGACACATTTTATGTGATTGAGAGGTTTGGAGGTGAGTTGACATCATAACACCAACTTAGTTTATACTATAAGCCATTGGCGAGATGTTTTGAGGACATATTTGCAATTGCATAGTATCTTCAACACCAAGGATGGCAATGTCTCCCACTGAAGTTCACTTAAAAAAAATATGAACCCATCCTTCTGATTAATTCATCCAAAAATTATTAATTATTTAACTAACACGTTTGCAAAATAATGGGTTGGAAACCAACCATAGGCAACAATAACAGCAAATGTATTACTAAAATACACAATTACACACACATATATATTACAAAGCATTGTTTGAAAATAAAACGAAATCCATTGATCAAACCTTAATACATGACAATGCCTGACCTAATATCAGCAACAAAGGTCAATTAATAGTTAATATTACACAACATTCATTAAATATTACTACATCATAGTAACAATAAAGTCATATCCGAGCAAAACTTCAACAAAGGTTACAATCATAAGTAGATAATACAGCAACACTGACACAAAAGCACCATTATTAAACAAATAGGGGACAATACACCATAGAAGCAAAGATCAATCCATAAAGTGAGACACTACTTCTCGACCTTAGTAGCCTTCGTGAACATTCCACCACCAGCTGTAGCTGCCTCGTCAAAGGCATCAACCAAGTTTCTCTTAACATTTTCCAAAACTACCAACTCATCAACACCATTGTCAACCGCAACAACGTTAGTATTTTCAACACCACCACCACCCCTAGCTCCACAACAAAGGGACCAAACCCAAGGGAGGTAACTTGTTGCAAGCAACCAAATCAAACAATCAACTAAATGTAACAAACAATCCACAATAAGCTTCTTAACCTGTGAAACGAATGAAACATACCTCGACAACAACTGCGGTATCTTCAAAATATATAGCAGAATCAAAACCAATTTGATAGCCTATGAGCACTGAGGCAAAATCCTCGGTCTGGGATTCCACAACCACCTCTGGATCGTCACCCAGATCACTGTCATCATCAACAATATTCTTAGACAAAGCATGCACATCACCAATGATATCCATACGATTTAAGAGATTATTCAAACCAATTACGAGTTTAACTACATGCCAAAATGTAAAAACCTCAACCAACCTAACCTTGGTAGATGTAGATCCCTCTCTTAACCCTATACGACCCATCAAACAAAACACTGTCAGCATGAGTCCTTTCAGCCTTGAATAACAACTTCCTACCTTTCAAACCAATCAATTTAGGGGGGTAAAACCCAACATTTTCAACCTAGGAAATACAATCCAAAAACACATGTCAAAATCCAAAAAACAGAAGAAAAAAAAACAATAAACGCAGAAACAAAATGTAAAATTACACATCAATATAAGCAAAAGAAAACATAACATCTAATCACCAACCTTAGTAGCAGACACCAAGGTGGCGCATGGAACACCGAGTAACTGATGCACAACACCAACAAATATAACAAAAACGGCCTCATCACTCCCATCACTAATAGAGAGCCTAACCTTGTACCTAAACACAAATTACATCAACAATGAAGACGAAACCAAAAAATGATACACAACCATAATGAAAACCAATCTAGGGGCCACGTGGAATGCATGCTTCACACATCCCTTGCAATAGTATGCCCCATAATCCAGTGTGACACTCCTGTGACACTTGCAAGCAGGATACCACCATTTATGCCCATCAACCAAGCCATCAACAATAGCAAACACAATGAAAGTTCCATCCTCCTCAGTTGAAGTTAATCCAGAAATCGATTTGTTTGGATATGTACACAAAAAATCATTTTCGAAGGAAGGCCTGATCCTAGGACTGAGTGTAGGAACAATAACAGTTGATTCAACACCATGAATTACAACACTATAACGAATTACAAAGCACAATAGTTAAAAAACCAAAACATCTTCCTAAAACCAAATAGAAACACCAAAAACAAATCACACCCTTCTTTGAACTTCTTAACCTCTTCAAACTCAAGATTAACAAACAACCGAGTTGTATTCATTACATTCCGAATTGATGCCTTGTTTGCACAACACCAACAAAAAACTAAATCAAATGCAACACTAATGACAATATGTCAAAAATTAGAGATAAAGAATCCCAAAAAACTAGGAAGATTTTAATCTTAGCAAATTGAACAACAACAACAGGCATGCCCTCGACAGCCTTCCCCATCAATTTCTGCAGATTGTCCACATAGCCACCAAACAATGCACACTCAATCTTACCACTGTACAACACAAAGTATATAGGTTAAACCACAAATACCCACAAAAATATCCAACAAATAAGCAAATATAATACATGATTACATGTTATCAGTCAACTCGAATACAATTATCTTAGTCACCTTGCCATCCCTGATGTATTCCCTTTCAGCAGATATCCCAGTCATGAAGCCAATTACATCTTACAATTGCATTGGACAGAAAAATCAGCACCATAAGCAATTATGCATCAACAGAAAAAAATGTGATATGAAAACTGTCTCACCTACTAAGTAGTCATAATCAGCAGTGTGGCCAAACAGCTCGCCAATCCTAGTCAATAATAGCCCATTTAGAGGAATACGGGAGCCTTCACTCTTTTGGACCTTGATCTTCATCTGGAAAATAAGCTTGTATGGATGAACACTTGTCCGGTATGAACCAACATTGGGAGAAACAGAGAAATAAGACATCTTGTAGACATCTCTCTCTGCCAATTTCTTCGGAAACACATACAACAAGTGCTTCCTAATGGATGCGTGAATCTTGGTACCTAGTAAATTTAAGAATCTAAAACAGCTCAAACATAAAAAAAAATGGTAAAAATAAAGTATTGGCCAATAATACCTTCTCATCAATAAGAACCATATCTATGGAATTTGGCTTTTTAGGTTTCAAAAAGGCTGAAACCTCCCACATCCTAAGAACCCTCACCTTAAAACGCTATCCATCTCTTCTAGGTGCAACTGACAACAAAGAATCAAAGGATCATTCCATCATAAAAATCAGGTTTAGAGAATCAGACTCAGTAGTCCAGACACAAACGATACGCAGAAAAAAGTCAATAACACACAATAGCCACAACAAAGACAATACACATGTTTATATAGATCTTCAAAAAATGGGCATCACAACGATTTCCTCCACAAGAAAGAGATACAAAGAGTAGAAATAAAACATAGGTCAATGTGGAAAACCTGACACCATGATAATCAGTACCTTCACACGAAGACAAAATCTAAGAATCAGACAAACAACATTTGCAGACATATTGTCTGCAACAAAAGTACCCTTGTCCCGTGCCGAGGTTCTAGAAAGAAAAAACCAACATGTGAAAAGCATAAAGCAACAAACCCTCCTTCCACGTGAGAACCACAATAGACGATACACAAAGACGAAACCCAATGGAATTGGAGATGCACAGTATACACCGGCTAACATTGACTATTATCTTTTGTAAGAATTATTGATTATTGATTACCCTTGCTTGTAGAAAGATAGTTTACGTGGACATTAGCCTATAATTGGGCAACCTTTTAGACAAGGTTGATTTGTTTGTTGTTAACTAAAAAATGAGAATCTAAAGAAAACATAATCCAAAAAATACTTCAAATAAGAATAAAAACCTTTTATACATGATTTTTTTTATACATAATTATTTTAAAAAAATCATATCGCTATCGAAAGCAAACAAAAATAAATTAATTTTGTTAAATCTCTAAATGATATTATTTAAACTATTGTTTATTAAAATATTTTTTCATCTATACCAAACAACCCTTATTTAAGAGACATAGCATAATAGAGTAATAATGCATTTTTTTTTTTTAACAATGATAAGATAATGATATTAATTTATCTTGTTGTCATGTTGACTCATTCAAATACTAGATTGAGTTATGAAAAATTATCCTAAAATAATTTGGAGATTTTACTCCTTTTCCAATTTGTCAGGTGTTAAGGACTTGAGTGAGGGGGTTGACCGACTAACTACTACTTCCACAATCACAGAAGTAAATGTCGGGTTTGTGCTAAATTAACATTCATACAACACATCTTTAAAATGTGTCAATATCAATAGGTGGATCTTCCTTGATACACTTTGGCAAATACATCAACTAGACCAATTTTTAAACATTGGCAAACAATTTTGGATATAATTTTCTCTAATATGTTTACAAAGTTTTTTTTTATTTAATTTTATTTATGTTTTACAGTTGTTTATTGTTGGATAATGAAAATCCATCGAGAAATTTTTCTCAAATAAATCAAGGTACTATTGCATGTAACTGTATAGACTACTCTTTTGAGGTAACTTAGTTTAATACAAGGAGTCAAAGCCTCTAAACATATATGTCATTTTAAAATTATGAATTGAGTCTAATTCAATCTTATAAGATTGACTTGTCAGATAATAGTTGCCCCCAATTATAAACACTCCCAAAACTTAATATATAGAGTGTGACACAAGTAATCCGATGATAGAATAACATGATAGCATATAGCCAAACATGTGTCGTATAGGTCATATACCATGATGAAAATTAAGATATTAGAGTTAAAAGAGTAATTAATAACTTCAAGAGATTTGTTATAGAATCCAAACTAAGTTAGTTAAAGAATGCAAACATCTAGGTACCATATTAATTGGTTATCCATTGAGATATTAGATATCGAGATCTAGCCACACCAGTGTTAGTGAAGCTCAAATCCGTACAATATTACACATAAATTTCAAGTAAGATAAATTAGAACTTTCAACAAAACCATACCTCGTCCTGTCTTTATGCAACTTTTATATGACATGTGATCTTTTCTAATGTAATGAGGTTTCTAAAGAAATAAACAAATTTAAAAATATTCAACCACTTCAAACCATTTTTTTTTTAAATAATTTTTATTCTAGTATGTTAAAGAAAAGAAAGATCATACCACATGGCCAGTCTCTAGTACTATTTAATTTTTAGGCCAAAGTGTTGCTTTCTTCACTTAGCACAATTAATAGGCAATTGACTTGGTACACATATCAATAAATAACCTCACTTCTTGCAGCATACTTCAACTAGCCAGACCATATACATTACTATCTATGATAATTATTTCATCACAAAATAACAATGTCAAAAAAACTCATACTCATTTCCATCTTTAAATTTCTTAGCATCATCACCCTTTTCACAAAATCAATTGCACAATCACCAAATTATGTAGGTGATGATTGTCACAATTCAACAAAACAATCACTTACAACTACATACAAATCCAACCTTAATAAAGTCCTTTCATTGCTCTCATCTGATGCTATTGTAAGTAAAGGATATAATCATACAAGTGTAGGTGACAATACAGTTGATGCTGTTTATGGTCTCTATGATTGTAGAGGTGATGTCACAGGATCATTTTGTCAATTTTGTGTCTCTACTGCTGCCTCAGATATTCTTCAGCACTGTCCTAATAGAGCTTCAGCTGTTATATGGTACAACTTTTGCATTCTCAGGTACATGGATTGTAGCATTTTCCCCTACTAAGAAATTTGATAATTTAATTATGATGCAAAACTACTAATTTTAACACTTTAACCAACGCTCTAAGGGCACTCATTAGCATTTTCATCTCAATTATATACCATGAGAAATAAAGTGATTTCATGAGTAATTCTTAGTTGAGCTATTTGTTTAATAACTCATTATAAAAATTGAATTCCATCAATCTAACAAATATTATTGTCTTGTTATATTAATGATTAAGTACACAATTTATATAATTATGAAATTCGTTGTTATTTTATCTATCATTTGATATTTATTTACTATTTTTTAATAAATAATGATCATGGGCTATTATATTAATGACCAAGTACACATTCATTATACATTAATTCGAAATTATTTAATGAGTTATGAAATAGTTTTATAGTTTTATGACACTTTTCAGAGTAGATCTAATCAATAAGAATTTTTTATTCCAAAGTTGAATTGGTGAAATTCAATGGTTATGTTGCGTTATTAAGTGTAATAACTCATTTCATAGTGAATAAATATTTTTGGTAATCTAGTTTCGTGCTCATACGCGAGTTCGTTGGGTTGCGTCCATTATTAGTGAATTTTTTTGTTAGGATAGATTAAGGTTGATCTCTAGATTTGATTATAACGATGTATCCCTGTATTTTTGGGTAAGGTTTAATGTCCCCCAATCTTTGTATCTCGTTCTTTTTATTTAATAGAATATTCCTTTTGACTAAAAAAAACTCATTTCGTAGTTATTCATAAAATAACTTGACCAAGTATAAATTACACAACCAAAAAAAATTTGAATGAGAGAGAGAGTTAGAGATGAAAAAACTTAAAATTCATTTTTCTGATTCAAATTTTGTTGTGTTATGAACAACTTAATTAGATTTTTGGATATGTCTTTGAGTAGGTATTCCAACCATAATTTCTTTGGGAACCTCACAACAAGTCCATCATGGCAAATGTTGGGAACAAAAAACATCACTAATCCACAAGAACTTGATAAAGGTGAGGATAATATGCAAAGTTTAATAAGTGAAGCTACTTTGGAGACCAATAAGTTGTATGGAATGAGGGAGTTCACTTTGAGTCCTACTGAAAAAAGATATGGATTGGTGCAGTGTAGTAGGGACCTTAGTGACAAGCAATGTAATCAATGTTTGGAGGCTATGTTAGACAAAGTTCCTAAATGCTGTGGGACAAAGATTGGTTGGCAAGTTGTTGCTCCAAGTTGTTTGATAAAGTATGATGATTTTATGTTCTACAAGCTTATTTTTCAAACTTCTCCTCCTTTGCCTAATTCAGGTACACTTTTTTTGTTAATTACAAATTTGTTACTATTTGAGTTTCTTGGTATTAAAACACTCATGTTTAGTTTTTATTTTCTGCTCTGAAAACCTTTATAACTAGCAATGTATAGTTATCAAGGATGCAAAATTTTAAAAAACCTTTAATATCTTTAATTATCTATTAGTAAAAATCATATATAGTTGATATTTTATAAATATTTATCGATACAAATCCAACGAGATCTTATATATCCTACCATGTCTTTTGTAATAGTAGAAAAATATGATTAAAGTATATTAAATGAATAGTGCGTATAGTCAAATTAGACCACTTATTTTAGGACGGAGGGAGTAAGTCGTTTCACAATATTAATAAAATATTAACATTAATTTTTCTATTATACCCATAATCATTTATGATCCTTTTTTTTTCTTTTCAATTTTTTAATTTATCTTTCTCATACGATTAATGAAGACTAATTTTGTAAAGGAAAATGCTAACACTAACACGTACCCTTAAACAGGGACGGCCCCTTGTTGGTGGATGTGTGGGTCTAGGCCCTCACTTGGGTTAGATTTTTATTATATACATGATATATATATATATATATATATATATATTGAAATAGATACTTTTATATTAACAAAAAATATTACTTTTGTAGTTTATATTTTTTATCAAGTAGTTTAATGACTAAAAATTCACCCTTAAGGTAAATAAGTGAGGAATCTGGTGTTCAAATCTCGGCTCTTGTATATCACAATGTCCGTACCAACCGGTGACAAGATACTTTTATAGTTTTATTGACATTGAAAAAGAGAAAATCATTCAATATTTATGACATGAAAAACCACATAGAACAATTATATATAATGTACATTTATGTTTTTTTCCTCAAAAATAAAGCTATACATTTATGCTTTAAAAACTAAAATATGTTGCCTACACTGCTCAAAATGTTTGGGTCTGTCGCTGCCCTTAAGGATATACATATAGTAACTCTATCTCAAAAGGTGTATTCAAATTTTTAGTGGTACAAAAGTTGCTCTTTTTAATGTAAAGTTTTTACTTTTGAATTTCTTAACAAAAAAACATGTCATAAGAGTGCAAGTTAGCAAAACCTATTTTGTAAAATACTAAGTATTTCATATAAGGTTTCCCTAAAGTAAAAAAGTATTTCATAAAAGGTATTTGGAAGCACATACTCAAAGTTTTGTCTCCTTCAAGGTATTATCTAACTTCGTTTCATAAAAAAAAACACTTTACTTATTATTTTAACTTTTATCTCCTTCAAGGTAATTCTATATACTCAAAGTGTTTTGTGTGTGTGTGTATATATGAAATGAGATTTGGTAAGAAATATGACATGTTCATATTTGCTTATTTGCAGCACTTGCAGCAGGGCAAGGAAGATCAAGTAAATCAAATATCTTGATCAAAATTATTGTCGTTGTGTTGGTGGTTGCCCTTGTTCTCATAAGTTGTTGTATCTTCGTCGTATGGAGGCGGAAACATTCAAATAAAGGTAAGTAACATAATTTATATAGTATTAACAACTGACAAAGCCTACTTTTCCAAAGAGATGAGACATAGGAGATGAGAAAACAGACCAAAAATCATGTTCAAAGGCACCCACTCATAATGAGAACAAGGTGAATCAAGATGCCTCCCAAAAAACCAAACACAAACCCATTATGACCTGTTCAGATAGACCACACAACAACATGCCAAATCAACAAGAAACCCCTCCTAATTTTTTCTCAACTAACGCAAGAACTATTGAAATTTGGGGCCTAACTCATCATCACAAAACCGGCTTGTGAAGTGAGGAGTGCCTCCTCTTTATAAACTCTCATCAAGAGTCTCATCTATCCGATGTGGGACTTGGATTTTTCCCAATAAAAACCTCTAAAAAAGACTGATCAAGTCCCTAGGAAACATCTACTCCCAACCTAACCAACTAAGAGTCCTATACCATACCTTAGACGCCACCCCACACATATCTATGCTGGTATGGTGTCTAGTATTTAATATTTATGTCAGTATTTTACGTATAGTCATATAAGATAAAATTCAAACTAATAAAAGTTTTTTATTTTTTTTAATATAGATGGATTACCATCAAAGACAATTCCTATATCTCAGCATGGCCATACTCAAGGAGATGATTCATATAATGCTGACCTCCCAATAATCCCTTTAATTTGGATTCGACAAAGCACTAATAACTTTTCAGAATTATGTAAACTAGGAGAAGGTGGATTTGGTCCTGTATACAAGGTATGTTTTTTCTTTTGGAAATTAATTAGATGTTTGTTAGTACTACTTTTTAGACAAAATTATCTCTGTGGTCCTCTAACGTTTGTTAATAGTACTTTTATATACTATGTAACATTTTATTTCCACAGTTAGCTTAAGTTATATTTCCGCATTTTATTTCCCTACATAATTTAGCCTATTTCCTTCTTTATTGGTAGCGCAACATAGGTTGCTTGCAGTGCAAGCTAGGGTTTTTCTATGAATTTAGGGTTGACAAATTGAGAGAATTGAGAGAAGAAGATTAATAATTGTTGTAAACTGCGAATTTCATTAAGTATAAAAACTAGTTACAAATGCTTATATAGAGTTTATTCACATGACTTGCTTAATAAGCAACCACAAACAAACATAATTACTAACTTGCTAACTAACTTGTAACAAACTTTCTAACCATGTTTTACTCTTAATTAACTTGAGTTAAAACCATCTAACTTGAATTAAAACTAACATTTCTTAGGATTTGAATCCGATATTTAACTCCTTCATCAAGTAGGATTAAATTGTTGGATGTTAACAATGAAGATGTATTTTTTTCTTTGACTCTATCTAAGTCGTATTATTATTTTTGTTATTTTATTTGCGTTCGACATTTATTTCAGGGTAATTTAGTAGATGGAACAGAAGTTGCAATCAAAAGGCTCTCTATAACATCTGGTCAAGGTTCAGACGAGTTCAAGAATGAAGTAATCTTTATAGCTAAATTGCAACATAGAAACCTTGTGAGACTTTTGGGTTGTTGCATTGAGGATAATGAAAAGTTGCTTGTATATGAATACATGCCAAACTCGAGCCTCGACTTTCATCTATTTGGTATGTTTTCACTTTTTTACTTTTAACTACATATTTAATAGGATTCCAATCCTACATACATTGACTAGGATTGCTTGAAAAGAAACTTAGGGAAGGAGAAAACAGAGTGATATTTCCTTTTGTAAATACTTCATCCACAAGTTTCCCATGTTACTTATTCTATGATGTCTGCTCCACACATTTTTGTGTCAAATACTAACATTTTCTTCGACACTTTAATGTTAGATGATGAAAAAAGAAAACTTCTGGATTGGAAGTTAAGACTGCACATTATTAATGGAATTGCAAAAGGACTCTTGTACCTTCATGAAGACTCTAGACTAAGAGTAATCCATAGAGACCTAAAAGCAAGTAATGTTCTTTTAGATCAAGAGATGAATCCAAAAATATCTGATTTTGGATTGGCGAGGGCATTTGAAAAAGACCAATGTCAAGAAAACACAAGAAGAGTTGTCGGCACGTAGTATGTGTTATTGTTGTTGGCAATTGTTTCTATTCAAGAAGAAATTAATCATTTACTCTTAAAAATTTGCTAAATTGATTGATATTCAATTTTGTACAGTGGATACATGTCTCCAGAATACGCTATGGAAGGGTTATATTCAGTGAAATCTGATGTTTTCAGCTTTGGAGTTCTATTATTAGAAATAATTTGCGGAAGAAGGAATGGTGGATTCTATCTTGCGGAGCATGGTCAAAGTCTTCTTGTATATGTGAGTCATACCTTTTAATATTAGTAAGAAATCAATAGGTTAAATATATTTTTGATTTTACCAAAGTTGAATAAAATTTTATTTGATTTATACCAAAAATCTTTCATTTTTAGCGTCTAAAATCTAAATTGTGTGATTTTAGTCCCAAGTAAAAGCTAAAAACACACTATTTTAAAATAAATTTAAGGACTAAAAATGAATAAATTTAAGGACTAGAATATCATATTAAATCCTAATAATTGATGCATGTTACAATATATGAATTTGTTTTAAGTAGATTTTCTATATATGCATGCATTGCAGAGTTGGAATCTTTGGTGTGAAGGAAAAAGTTTGGAACTGTTAGATCCAATACTGAAAAATACATACATAAGCAATGAAGTTATGAAATGCATACACATTGGTTTGTTATGTGTACAAGAAGATGCAGTGGATAGACCAACCATGTCCAATGTTGTTGTCATGCTAGCAAGTGACACAATGACACTTCCCAATCCTAATCATCCTGCATTTTCAGTTGGAAGAAAAGTAGTAGAAGGTGAATCAACATCAAAAGCTTCCAATGATCCTTCTATTAATGGTGTAACAGTATCAAATATTTTACCTAGGTAGTGGATGTAACATGGTTAATAATTTGGACTCAAATTTTCTACTATCGAAAATCCTAAAGTCACTTCAGTAAGTTCATTTAAGTCGTTAAATAAACATAAAGAAAATTTATACATAAACTTTCGCAAATTGAGATATCAAAATCTCAGACGTTTGATTTTTATCAACGACCGAGATTATTAGATAATATACTATTGGACTTGTGTCGTTGGACCTTTTATATGTACAAGTTATAGTAGTCTCGTCATTCTAGGTTTTGCTGGATATTCTCTCTGTAACTCTTTTCATCATGGTAAATTATTATTTAGTGTATTGAAACCCTAGCCTCTTTGTCCTTCACTATTTTGTAATATCTATTGTTAACATGACATTTAGGGCTTGGCTCGATCCTTCTTGAATTACCTCACCACTATTCCTGCTTTGCTTTTTGATGACTGATTCTATTAGCACATATTGGGAGTCTCCTAAATTTGGTTTGTTCTCGTGATGCAAAACATACATATTGAGTTTATATATTTTGGCTACGTATAGTTCGTGTGTTCCTGTTGCTTTTCATTATTGCTTGGATTTTGTAGTTGATCATGTTGGGTGGACACATGTTGCTGAGAATGAGAAGGCTTTTGAGAAGATTTAGGAATTGTTGTTGATACAACTATAATCGGTGTTGTTTTGGTGGTTCACCGACAATGTTTCTGATACAACTAGTTATTTTATTGATGCTACTTTTGCTTTTTCTGTTTCTATGGTGATTATTTGCTCTATTGTGCGTCATTTGTCTCAAAGACTTGGTTGGATGTTTGGTTGCTGCTCGCTCTTAGTTTTTCTCTTTGGACATGATCTCTTGGCTGATTCTTCTATTTGATTTGATTTGGTTTCGTATGATTTTGTTTGGTTGTGTGTGATTGCTCCTCCCTAATTCTTTTTATTTGACTGCTCTCCTCCATGTTGATTCTTTGTTTGAATGTTCCACTCTAAATTGACTCTTCTATTTGGTTGCTCTTATCTTTGTTGGTTCTTATGTTTGATTTCTCCCATCTTTATTGGCTCTTATGTTTGGCTGCTTCTCTATGCTGAATCTTTTATTTGCTCTCTCTCTCTCTTCTATATGTTGGTTTGGTTGCTCCTCTATCTATTTGTTCTTTTATTGGGTTGATTCTCTTTATATTGGTTCTTCTATTTGGTTACTTCTCTATGTTAGTTTGGTTCTTCTATATGATGGTTCATCTCTTTATTTTTACTTCTCTCTGATTCCTCTTTTTTGTTCCCGTTCATTCTTCGACTTCTCATCTCTGCTGGTTTTGGCAAACTTTAACTTAAAGGAAATTGTTTGTGATGTTTGAAGAGCACCCAGGGAGGTCATTGTAATTTAGCTTTAAAATTTATGCCATTTTTCGAACCCTATATATATATTTTTTTGCACCACTAACCCATAACGGCCCAAACCAATTTCAGTTCACCTATTTTCAAATTGTCTTGTAACTTATACTTAAAGCCTTCGACAATATTAATAATTAGTTGATTATTCAACAATTTAAACATATGAAACCACATGCTTCGGTCAAAAAAAAAATGAAACCACATAAAAGATAGACATAGAGTATGTATATAATTTTGTTAGAACAACGTAAATTAAGTACATTGTAATTTTTGAAAAATATTGATGAAATTTCAAAATTGTTTGAACCTGTCCTAGGATTCTGGTAACACCGTTATTTGAGTGAATGAATCCGGTTTTTCTTCTTCCATAAAACTAATACCATCCACAATGCAGCATCTCGTTTGGGTACTTAAATGGGTCTAAACTGTACACGTCACTTGTTTCATAATTAATATATAATAAGCATCTAATCTCTCAAACGAAGCACCCGGAATAAATTATTAAATGGATCACAGTAATAACTATATATCATTAAATTTTAACAATAATTTATCTATTATTCATAATTTTATAACTTTGAAATATTGAATTAATTTCATTATAAACTATAAAAAAAAGTGAACAATTATTTATTTTATTAATAATTTAATATGTTTGATTTCTTTTTAACTTTAAGATGAATAAATTATTTGATGCTGTCGCGTCATTTTTCGGAGATCAAAGCTATTTGGTTAGCGTAGACTCACTATTTAATTCACGACTGAACTTTTAATTTTTCAAAGAAAGTGGGAAAAAAAGTTCAAATTACCACCTTAAAAGATTTAGGGTTTGGGGGTTGGTTATATTTAGGGAAGGTGTTAGCACCCTAAATATTCGTAGTACTCTACGAGAACCTCTTGATTTTATTTAATTTTTGGCCATAACTTGCTTGCTTTTAAAGAAAAGAAAATAGAATTGAATGGTGAGTTAAAAGAAAAAGAACATTTTTATTTACATTTTTTTATTGATTTGGAAGGACAAGGTCCTTTGACTATGTACCCGTGAGGGATCAAAACCTCGTAGTTCGAGGTAAAAATTGCCGTTTGATTTGTTTTGTGTTTTTTATTAGTTTTGAAAAAGTTTTAAAATAAAAAGGCAGGTGGCAAATGAGTATTTGTTTGTATTTTTTAATATTAAAGAAAAAAACTCAAAGTAGAATTAAAGTTGATTGCAATTTGATTAAGAAAATAAAAATAACAAGGAATCACTTGATTTGAGAATCAAGGTTTATTGTGAAAATATTTTTGTGACTTATGGTTATTTGCATGTTTTTGTTGTTTTTGAATAATAAATAGAAACTAAAAATGAACTAACGTAACAATAAAATAAAAGCGTGAGAATTTTATAGTGATGTTGGATCACCACAAAATCTCTTAACCTAACAAAAGCATAATAAATAAATAAAAGGACACACACACACACACTTTTCTCATTTATAGTTTACATTGGACCTAAGTACATTCTAATTGCTGGAAAATAAATGACATTAAGTAAAATTCTAAACAGAAATAAAATGAAATGCAAAAATGCTAAAAAGAAATAAAATGCAAGAAAATAAAAGAAAATAAAAGGAATGGACAACCGAAGGGACAAAATTACCGAAGAGACAAAATTCCGAAGGGACTTTTTCGAAGGGACTTTTTCCGAAGGGACATAAATAATTAGAGGAGGGAGAAGAGAGAAAAGTTCTTTGACAACCCAAGAGAACTTTTGGTGTGTTTTGAAGTGTTTGCCAAAGCCTCTATTTATAGTGCAAACTGGTTGATGAAAATGGTAAATCAGTTTAATAGAAATGATGGACAATTATGGTGAATTTTGAAGAAAGAATGTTAAAGTTGACACTTGACTTGAATGTTTTTTTTGGACCTTGGACATTTTATCTTTTGACCTATTCTAAGTAATAAATAAAAAGAAAATAACCTAAAAAAACAAAATAAAACAAAATAAAAGGTGAATGCAAAGATGTTCGTTGGTTAGAACTGGCCACTTGACATATGGTAAAAAGGTGAATGGATAAATGCAAGCTGTCCGTTTGTTGGGACTAACCACTTGAAATATGATCAAGGTAAACTCAAGCTGTCCGTTAGTTAGGACTGACCACTTGAAACATGATAAAAGGTAAACTCAAGTTGTCCGTTAGTTAGGACTGTACACTTGAAACACGATAAAAAGGTAAACTCAAGCTGTCCGTTATGTAGGACTGACAACAAGGTAAACTCAAGCAGTCTGTTAGTTAGGACTGACCATTGGAAACAATAAAAAGGTAAACTCAAGTTGTCCGTTAGTTAGGACTGACCACTTGAAATGATTGATTAGTGACATCTCTTGACTAGACACACTGGGGATGACACTTTTGAAAGGGTTCAAGCTGTTTGTTTGTTGGAACTTGCCACTTGGAATGATTGATTAGCGACATCTCTTGACCAGACACACTGGGGATGACACTCTTGATGAAAATGATGATTACAAGCTGTTCTTTTGTAGAACTTGCCACTTGAAATGATTGAATAGTGACATCTCTTGACCAGACACGCTGGGGATGACACTTTTGATAAAAATGATGATTACAAGCTGTTCGTTTATTGGAACTTGTCACTTGAAATAATTAATTAGTGACATCTCTTGACCAGACACGCTGGGGATGACACTTTTAAAATGGTTCAAGTTGTTTGTTTGTTGGAACCTGCCACTTGAAATGATTGATTAGTGACATCTCTTGACTAGACACACTGAGGATGGCACTTTTGAAAGGGTTCAAGCTGTTCGTTTGTTAGAACTTGCCACTTGGAATGATTGATTAGTGACATCTCTTGACCAGACACATTGGGATGACACTTTTGAAAGGGTCCAAGTTGTTCGTTTTTTGGAACTTGCCACTTGGTATGATTGATTAGTGTCATCTCTTGACCAGACACACTAGGGATGCCACTTTTGAAAGGGTTCAAGTTGTTTGTTTGTTGGAACTTGACGCTTGAAATGATTGATTAGTGACATCTCTTGACCAGACACACTAAGGATGACACTTTTGATGAAAATATGGATTACAAGCTGTTCGTTTGTTAGAACTTGCCACTTGAAATGATTGATTAGTGACATCTCTTGACCAGACACACTAGGGATGGCACTTTTGATGAAAATAAGGATTACAAGCTGTTCGTTTGTTAGAACTTGCCACTTGAACACAATGATTAGTGAGGATCAGACTGAAGGGTTCCGGTCAAACAAAAACTTTGGGTGACTAATGCAGTCATGTATGAATCATATTGTGTATATGTTGTGTATGCATGAATGTATGAATACGTGAAAGCATTAATGTATGAATGTATGATTGTATGAATGTATGAATCTATGATTGTATGAATGTACGATTGCCACTTGAAATAATTAATTAGTGACATCTCTTAACCAGACACGCTGGGGATGACACTTTTGAAAGGGTTCAAGCTGTTCGTTTGTTGGAACTTGCCGCTTGAACACAATGATGAGTGAGGACCGAACTCAAGGGGTCTGACCACACAAAATTCTGGGTGACTGATGCAACCATGTATGAGTGATGTCGTGTATATGATGTGTATGAATATGTGAAAGTATTGATGTATGAATGTATGATTGTATGAATGTATGTATGTATGTATGTATGGATGTGTGAATGTATGAATGTTTGAATGTACGAATGTGTGAAAGTAAGAATGTATAAACGGTATATGACAGGTGACTTGATGAAACGATACAAGACAGGTAAGATGGGAACTGGACTGACATCGCAGTACAAACACTCGACAAAGTTCCTTGGAGATGATATTATTGTGAACAAATCGATCCGTTGACGGTGTAAAACCCGGCACAAGGTAGCTATTGATGCCTCCTGGGGAGAAAACCCATTGTTTAACCAAAAGTCTGGAAGAAGTCGCCATTTGTAAACCAGTGCAGAGTGCTCTTCCCCTGGCATGCTCCAACTGTTATGTTTTTTTTTTATATATTTTTTTTGAAAATCCCTAACTTTTGCCTGGACCGCCCTTTTGGGTTTTCAGTCCACCGGGAATATATTCCTTTTTTGTGCCTCTAATTTTTTCCTGAACCGCCCTTTCAGGTTTTCAGTCCTCTGGGACGCTCTCTATTGCCTAAGCCGCCTTTTCAGGTTTTCAGATTAGCGAGCTTCTTTTTTGTATTTTTTTTTGTATATTTTATTTTGTATTTTGGATTGTGACAACATCTTGCTCAAAGCAGAGTTCCTCTACATAGTGCTTAGCCATGTTTCTCTTTCAGAATGTAACCGTTCTCGAGGCGGATGATGATGTACGCTTGACCTACTCACGAGTTCAAAGAGAGTGTGTTTGTTGTTCACACTTTTCAAAAGATGTAAAAAAGTTTTGTATTTTGAAAATTTTTGCTTCAAGTATTGTCATCAAAAATAGAAGAAATTTTGCGAATAGAATAAATGAGAATTCCAAGTAAATGGGCAGAGGCTCAAATTTGATGAATTGAGTGATGACCTGCCAATGACATGGCTCCACGGATCTCTGAAATTTTTTGGAAAATGGTAAATATAATGGGGAGGTACATTGAACAAAATAACTTCTATTCTCCCTAACAACTTTCAATTGCCCCTGTTCCGAGTCTTTGATCTGCAGATGCTTTGAATCAGAGGTCTTCTGATAGCTGGATGCCCCAAGTGGACCGTGTCTGACTGATGTAGTTACTTTGTCATGATCCTTAACTTTTGCATAGATCGCCCTTTTCGGGTTTTAACCTATCATGATAATTTTATTTTTTTGTCTCTAATTTTTGCATGGACCGCCCTTTCGGGTTTTCAGTCCACCGAGACGCTCATTTTTGCCTAAGCCGCCTTTTCAGATTTGAGAATTATCGAGCTTTTATTTTTTGACAGAGTATTTCTTGACTGCACCGACATTCATAGGACGTGCGATTTTATCATCATCCGTAGTCACAAGAGTCATTGCACGCGGGCCCTTCATGGCTAGGCGTCCGCTTGTCGCTGGAGCCTGGTTGGAAAGATGGTACCTTTTTGGGCACAAAGTCTGCATCTTGAATTTCACGGGGAAGAACCTTCTTGTTAGAAGTTTGTTTCAACCTCCTTTGATATAGTTGTACAAGGTCGTCATGCATTTAAGTTCAATCAAGCTTGGATTTCAGCCGGACTCCTATTGATGGGACTTCTACCTCCACGGGAAGCATGACATTCATGTTGTATGTTATGGGAAGGAGGGGATGGG
>Ga0228710_1004874_pt1 | contig 21059 bp, 7 predicted proteins | sample MedpolnodulmetaG_FD_177995 | JGI IMG/M metagenome (GOLD analysis project Ga0228710, IMG submission 177995) | Root nodule microbial communities from Medicago polymorpha collected in Santa Monica, California, United States - pink nodules | ecosystem: Host-associated > Plants > Roots > Nodule... | reverse complement strand
ACTGTAAAATATTTTTGTTTTGATTTACTCCCCTAATAGGCCAAACAAAAACGAAAATTTCTTGAAAAAAAAAATTGGTTTTTGTTTGGCCTATTAGGGGGTTAAATCAAAACAATTTTTTTACAGGGGCAAACCAAAAATGACATATATTACAGGGGGTAAAGACCTATTAACCCTATATTTTTTGTTGAATGTTTTTTAAGTTTTTTTTTTTGGTCAGGTGTTTTTAAAGTTATTTAATTGTAATAAATTGATTTTTAAGTTTTTTTCGTACCATTTAGGTCTTTTAAGTTAATTAATTGTAACAAGCTATTCCTTTAAGTATTTTTTGTAACATTTAGGTCCTTTGGGTTATTTAACTGAAACTTTTAGGCCCCAAATAACTTACATTTTTAAGATCTAAAATCCTCCAAATTGTTACGGCTAAATAACTTAAAGGAACAACTTGTTACAATTAAATAACTTAAGAACCTAAGTGATACGAAAAACACTTAAAGGACCAATTAATTGCAATTAAATAACTTAAATGACTCTTGCTGTAGTTTAATCTATAATTAAATAAAATCTTTAGATGTTTCTAGAATCGCAAAACTGTTTTTAATCATGTCGGTATGTTAAGCATGATAAATTCTATCGGTAAGTTATTCCCTGTTTGAATGTTCCTTATTCTTATTTTTCTTTATTTAAGCATATAATTTGTTCTTCAACTTAAGATTTTTGTCTAAGCCATCAAGGGTGAAGCACCTTGAAGGTTTATACCTACTTGACAAGGTTGTTTTTTTTAGACTACAAAAAGTTTACCTAATTGCCATAACTTGTCATCATCAATAACATACTTTGGATAAGGATGGATGTAATTAGGTCGTCAAGTGGTTTCCGACTTATCCCTCCCTTTGCATATAGAAGGGGAGCTCATTTAACTAGGATTACCCCTAAACGATGCATCTAAACCATAATATATAATCCTAATTGTACATAATATATAATGTTAATTTATTCCTACCAAAAAACATGATGGAGTAAGTTAGCAAGTCTATCCTCATTTGCTTATGACCAAAAGATTCAAACACATATACCGATCATGGATCACCTACAATTGCTTTATGGTGCGGCATCTACAACAACTGTTGCACATCTCCACAACTCTGCAGTTGCCACTGCACCTCCAAACCATTGTGCCACCGTATGACATCTCACAATGAAGATTTTGCTACCCTATCGTAAAATTTATTTTTTATAGCATTGTAATTTTAGTGTGTGTTTGAATCAACTTACTATGGATCTCTCTTCTGTTTAAACAAAAAACTTGAGGCAAAAGGAGAAACAATTTCTAATCCTTTTTATATTGACAAAATATCATCATGCATCGCCCCTTGTCACCTTAGTGATAAGGTTTACTCTGTTTGCCGTAAGGTGTGTTTGGGTACATTCAATAGCACACAACTCATTGTAAGGAGCTTCCATACTTCAAATACAAGCATGATATTGTTAGGGATGTCCTCTTTGACATATTTAATCGAGCAAGAGTATATATGAAGAACGAGACACATGTAAACTTCTTGCATACATAAATGGGTAATTTGGGTGATTTGGCCGTATCATTTGGTGAAAAAATCGATCTTGCATAAAACTTCTATTGTAACAAAAAGTAAATATCATGGTAGATGAGTAGATAAATAAATGTTACCATTTCCTCTAGTTACGTATACGACATAGTTATTTGCCAATCTAAATTAACTAGAGATACTCTGCTTAACTTAAAACTTAAACAAATAATGATCTTCAAAAATTGAAAATGAAGATATGTAAAGCCTCGTGCAATCCTTGATAAATCACTTAGCACCACCATTTCCTACTCCTTTAAGGAAAGAGGCACTCTTACTAATTTCACGTACTGGCTTGTTTGTGTACCGGATGAAAGTATATGCCCATGTACCAGCTATGGCACCAAGAGTTGTTGATACCAAATATATCCATATTCCTCTATACTCTTTATGAACAATAGCAGGTCCTAAACTCCTTGCAGGATTCATTGATGCTCCAGTAATTGGCCTGTTATCAAACATATAAGATTACATGTATAACTAAGTTCTAAGTAATTTGACCAAACGAATAGTCTATTGTCTTTGTATTGGAATTGAGTACCCCTTATTAGATGAAAAAAAATCAAATAAAATTGATGTTTCTGGATACATTTACTTTATCTGACCTTTTTCTTATACTCAACCGGAAAGAGTATATTATTGTTTATCTAAAAAAAGTTTGACCTTGATCAATTTTTAAAGGTGTGACGACATGGTTGTAATCTGTATTGAAGAACTTTAGGCGTAAAAGTGTCCACTAAATATATGTGAGGAGTGATGTGGGCACTTTTTTTCGAACGTTCTCTCAAACATTCACACTTTTATTGAGTGAAACTTATGAGTCTCCTTTGAAAGTGGATTTCACATAAATTTGTGTGATCCACATGAGTTCCTTCAATAGGAGATTGATTGTTAAAGAGAGTGTTTCTAGCATTTTTCAATATATTTAGTTTAAGGTTTGAATTATAGTTAGGTTCATACCTGGCAAACATAACATTTAGAAGCACAATAGATCCAACTGCAAGTCCAGCTAACTCACCATATTGTGGTATTGACAAATAAAATAAGGGTTTGTCTAACTCACCAAATTTGCACATGGTAGAAAAACCCAATAATAAAATCTATACAATAGTGTTGAAGATTAAAGGACATTGAAATGTAGAATTTGTTATCCATGTCCACTTGTGACATATTTGCAATTTATACATATTTTAAGAGTCGTGCTAACTAGTTAAGAAAATAAGAAAACAAATTGTTTTTTATTGAAAATAACAATTTTTTTATTTTTGAAAAGTTGAATATACAACTTTTCATGTCAACTAGTTAAGAAAATAAGAAAGTAAAAAAAATTCATTTAAAATAACAAAAATATTTATTTTTGAAAAGTTGAATATACAATTTTCAACACTTCCTAATACCATAGAGTATTGTTTATATACAAGGGAAAAGGAGATTTACCGCTCTATCATCGGTGGCCACTCCAGAAATGACGAACATAAGATAAAAAGTGATTATGAATTCAACCACAAATGCCTGGAGATCAGAACCAGCTGGAACTGTTCCTGAAAAATGGTTTTCCTTGCCATTGAATATAAGCCTAAGTGTTCCACTTGCAAGGGTTGATCCAAGAACTTGTGATATTATATAAGCCGGTACCTGCAAGATTATAGATTCAAGAAAAACTCAACAATTTTTTTAGACAAATTAGTATAATTAAGTACACTATTTGGATAATATGCAAAAATTTAAACGCAAAGGAAAAACTTTAGGAAGAGAAATTTCAATTGAAGGTCAACTCAACCATATTATGAATGCAAAAACGGTTGTATACATAAACGGAAAATGACACAAATAGAGCATGGTTTGGCTTTTTTTTTATATAAGTAAAATCAATCCTATCAAACGTCAAAAAAAATAAAAATAAATCATATTTTTAAAATTTACAATTTTAATAATTCTTAAGGAGCTAACACGAGTAATTTTCAAGAAAATTCAAGTGTAATAACTATTTTTCATGTACCACATCATCTAAGAAATTATTGAATAAATGTGCACCACCATAGTCACGCGTAGCATTGTTTTCAAAATAAAAAACTTATCTGCTCCAAAGTTGGGTCCGTAAAAGTTCATGTATAGCTAGTCCATATTTTCAATCAAATACATGAATTTTTGTTATCCAAGCTTTTTCATATAAATAGGACACGACGAAGTATAGTTTTAGAACACGGCTCACCTGTTTAATGGGGAACCTTTTGGTTGAAGCATGAGCAATGGTTACATCAGGATTGAAATGAGCACCAGAGATGTGACCAACAGAGTAAACCAAAACCATAACAGTGAGGCCCCAAACAATTGAGATCCCAGGATGTGTTACCACTTTTTCGTTGTCAAGGTTCACCACAACAGCAGCACACCCTGCAAATATCAAGAAATACGTCCTCACCACCTCTGCTACCAACTACATTTAACATAATACAAATCAAACCATTTTAGTTTAACATTTCGATTCAATTTTAATTTAATATATATCGGGATAAATCATTAATTTAATCTCTAATTAAATCTTTAAAGCATATAAAAAAACAATAAATATTTTTAAATATTTAAAATTCGTCTCTTTAATCTTTGTTATTAAAATATTAGGAATTAATATAATAAACTTTTATATACTTTAGAGACTAAAACGACGAAATTTGTTTACTTTAAAAATAAATTTAAAGATGATATTTTAGAGACTAAATTCATATTTATAGTTATTATCAACAAAATAAGTTATGTGTAGAGTGGTTTAGAAGATACACACCTTCTGCAAAAGGGGCACATAGTCTTGGATGCATGAGTCGTCACAATTTTGGGAGGCATCACCATTTACATTCAAAAACATTTCATAGTTTCCATTGCTTGATGAATGATCAGCCATATCACCAACAAAGAATAAGGATGAAGAAAAGAAATGAAGTGAAAAGAATGCTCTACTTTGTTAAAGTAGCTAAGAAATGAAGTATTGAATTAAGAGAGCTGCCCCAATTTATTGGCACACAAAAGTCTAGAAAAGAGGAAGGGGAGAATATAGAGATTCAGAATTTCCACATATGGAAAATAAATTGGATTAAATTACCAGTCTTTTTTGTGAAAGAAATAAAAATAATAATAATAATAATAATAATTTTCCCTAAAAAAAAAAATTAATAATAATTTTAGACAAATTTCTTATCATGCATAACCTTTTCCACGAATAATTTGTTTTTTATGGAAATAAATTATTGTGTATACTCTTTTAAATAGTCCCATAAGAGATAAATTCAACTAATGAAGTCATTAAATCAATTTATACAATTCAAATATAAAGAAAAGTAATATTTTGTCTTTTTTTAACCTTCAGGTTTTTAAATGAAGGGGTCTAGTAATTAATAATAATTATGCATAATATATATACAAGGTCCGGGGTTCGAACTTCGAACACCATCAAATCGTAACAAGTAAGGTCGGATCTACAACTCTTTCATTTAAAAATCGAACTATATTCCTTCAAACAATTCATCGTAGAGAAAGCTAATTAACCATAGATATTTATTAAAGTAGTATTATTATACTTTGTAGCTTGTGGGTTGTGATTGTGGATGACATTGTAGATTTAGATTATTATGAGATGGCGTGAAGGGATAAGAACTCAAAATTCTTACCTAGAAATAAAAACGATAAGAACTCAAATTATAGTACATGGAATGAATTGTAGATTTAGATTTTTTTTCTTTTTTTGAAGGAAGATTTAGATTATTATTAACTCTCATTCATCGGTTGCTATGTGATAAGCACATAATTATTTTTTCCTCAAAAAACAAAACACGTAATTATTTTTCCTTTGATAAATCAAATCCCACGAGATTTTTTTTTTAACTATATAAGAACATTCTGAGTAGAAACATCCATCGTCATACTATGTGATAAGCACTTTTTCAACAATGTTCGGGAATTTTATTTGGTAAAACTTTCATATCATTATTACCAAAAAAATAAAAAATTTCATAGCATTTTTTTTAAAGAAACTTTTATAGCATTTATTACTTATATTATAGTACTGCTATGAAATGAATTAGCTTAGTTGCACATTTATTCCTTTTATTATTTAATTATTTTAACCCTGCGATTTTTAACCGAAAATGAGTCATAGTAAACTGAAGTTCGGTCGAAAAGTGAATAAAGTCTAACCAAAAAATTGTTTCATTTATAAATCAAACTCGAGTTCTTCTGAATAATTCGTCATTTACTTGAGTTCATTAATCACTTAATTTTTTATTCATTTTATTTCAGTGTGACCAAATGATCAATTATACTTTTTGCCTAAAAAAAGAGCACTTAAACTTGGAAGCAAGAAAAAAATAGAGCAATTATACTCCTTAAATTTTTAAATCCTATTATGATCCCTAATAATATTAATACAACAATGAGGTGGTTGATAAATTGAGAAAGTAAAAAAAGGATTTGATTCTACTTATGGTTGAATTTGAAAAGGCGTATGTTTATGTTGATTGGCCATGTTTAGAAGCTCTAATGGTTAAAATTAATTTCCCAATGTTGTGGAGAATGACGATTATGTAGTGTGTTACTACTGCAAATGATACTCATCGATAAATGTAAAAAAACATGAGACAACTAATTTTTAATAAAAATTGAAACGGCAAAAATAATATATTTTTAAAGACAAAAAATATATAGTTTGTCACTCACGTTAGGGTTAACACACTAGTATATTAGGAAAAGGCACGAAAGTTGACCAACGACAACACAAATTCAAAAGCAGTAAAAGTGAGGGTATCGATCAGAGTTTATGCATGGCAATGGCAATGGCAAGCGCAAGTCTATACCGGAGAACCCTTACTCCGCCCTCAAGTGAGTTCGCTTTGCCGGAAGGCAAGGAAATCTTCACTGAAGCTCTTCAGACATAATTATCTTTGGTATACTAACATGTGTCTAACTGTTGATAATTAACAAGTTCGCGGAGATGGTTCAATGATTCGATGTTGGACTTATGTGAGCCTTTGGATAAGATTAAATCACAAGGCATTGCATTCGGAAAAGTTGCGTGCTTGGCTCGATGTAGTGGAGCTAAAGTTAAACCCTTTCGATCTGATCAAAGCAACATTCATGATTTCTGCAATTGTCAAATTATGTCATTGTGAAAACCTTTTTTTAGTATTGGTGAATACCTTTTGTTAGTATTGAAATTTGAAAAATGGGTAACATTTTACTATCTATACGATTTTCATCTTGTGTGACATTCTTTCTTTTGACTCTCATTCAACATAAGATATCTGGAAAACAGAACTCTAGAAGATGATCATTGTTTGAAATTATCTAGAATAATATATGATGATTTGCTGGTGATACCCTCAGTTTTGGTCAAAATTCATAAGGTCCAAAACCAGAAATCTTCAAATTATAAGGATGAAAACTAAAAAAAATAAAAAATACATGATGAAAAACCATAAATAGCCTATATTACAGGTAGTAAAACACTATTAACCCTAAATTATAAATGTACCATTGCTAGTGAATTTTTAATAGAAGGGACAGCAATATGTTTCACTGTAAAATTATTGTGGTAAATTTAGCTAGAATATACTCTTCCGTCTCACATTAAAGTGTGACGTTTGAAATAGTTACTTGTTACTGTATATCTACACATTTAACTACTCCACCAACTACTATATTAATAAGGGTAATTTAGTTAATGAAACATATTTTATCATAGAAATTTGAACACTTATAGATTTTCTTAACAAGTGTGCATAACCACCTTGAAAGACACTTAAAATGAAATGGAGAGAGTAGTCTCTTTTCCTGAAATTATGTTAGTCAATGAAGAATCTTAGCCATCCATGCATCATGTTAAAGTTATGGAGTGCCATTGGGAGTTCAGGGATCCTGCTCTTTACTATCTCTTTTCCCTCCTTGTAGGAACTTTTATGTGATGTTTGAACCTTTATACTATTCAAATCAACAAAAACTTTTACATTTTCATTGTTTGTGTTGTTTATGCTTCAAGCAAATCATTTTCCCTTGTAGACTACTATAAATACTTACTTTATGATTATCTGCAGAGTTGTAGACATGAAGGTTGGAGACTTGGAGTAGTGTTGCCAAATTTCTACTGTTATTGCTACAAATAGAAAAGAATTCATGGATAATGGATTACTTCACATTATTTTTTAATGTAGGGTTTATTCCAAAATTCCCTCTAAAAAGTTACTCTACATTATTGTAGTGAAAAGTTAGTTATTGATTAAAATGAAGTTAGTTGATCATATCCAACCTATATCATTTGGGATAAGGCTTGAGGCTGATTTAATGTTTACCATTGCCTAATATAGCGTAAAGGTACCATTTCGCTTGATTTCATAATCTGTCATTTTGCTTTTGTCCAACCCCATATTCTTAGTCTCACAATTCGATGTGGATACATTTAAGGTACGTTGTTCTTGATTTTAATTTCTTCTTCGTTTATGTTATTTTAATTGTTCATCACTTAATTAGTTTCTTTTATCTAATAATTTTTGTTTGATTCTCATGTTTATTATTTTCGGTTGCAAGAAACACTTTTTATTTTTTTTATTTGTTTTTGAATAGTAGCTATATATGATATAGTCTTCTTACTTCTTTTTGGTGCTTTCTTGATGATTATTCTATATAGTTTTCTAAAAATATATGAACTTTATCATAGAAATTAGATAGTAATTCATTTCAATGAGTTTTGTATAGAATCGGAAAGAAAAGTTACATTCTTCAAAAGGGGCACAGAGTCTTTGATGCTTGATTCTTCACAATTTTTTTAGGCATCACTGTTTACATCTAAAACTACCTCATGATGAATTTCATTCCTTTCTGAATTATCAGCCATCGCTGACAAAAATAAATATATACTACATATATTTTTTATATGAAGCTGAAAAATGGCGCAAGAAAAGGATATCATTGATCATTCCGCTATTAACAATCAATCGATGAGAAAAACTATTTTATAGGCACCCAAAAGTCCTAAATAGGGAAGAGCATACTTTTGATTATATTGAAAAGTTACTTTGAGTAGCTATATTGTTTCTTAAACATTTTATATTTTAAATTGTGTTGACATTCATACGACACAATTCCTTTGTTAGAGTAAACAATATAGTAATGCCCCTTATAAAGAACTTGACATTATTATGTGAAGAAATTGAAATCAATCCATAAGGTGAAAGTTTCGAATTTCAGTTTTATAAGATGTCAAATTTAAATTTTGATATAAACATGAACACTCCTCAAGTTAGATGTGTCTCGATATCAGATTCACAGAAATGACACAACTTAAACACCAATCGTGTCATTTTCTTAAATTATTATCGATGTCAACGCATTAATGTATGTGTTTGTGCTACATAGCAAATACACTTTAATTAAAAACAAATACCAAGGTTAAGACAAAAATAAGAAGAAACTTCGTATTTCCATTAGTTGGGTTATTTGTCACACTTGGACCCTAATTCAAGGTGATATTAAAAAGAATAATTATGAATTTGCTTTCATTTATAATCACTCAGCTCCCTTGCTTCCTGCACCTTTGAGGAATGAAGAACTCTTGGTGAGCTCACGCACTGGCTTATTTGTGATTCTGAGGAAAGTGTAGGTCCATGTACCAGCCAAAGCTCCTAGAATAGGTGACACCATATATATCCATATGCCTTTATATTCATGGTGCACAATAGCTGGCCCTAAGCTTCTTGCTGGGTTCATTGATGCTCCTGTGATGGGCCTGTCAAATATATTTTCACTCACAAGTTAGATTTTATTTTAACCTTTCTCATAATAACATGTCACATATTAATTTTATTAAATAATAATAATAATGTATATTCCTGGAGCAAAGCATGCATTTTATGATATAATATATGAAAAGGTTTAGAGATCAATACCCCGCAAACAGCACATTCAGTATAACCGTAGATCCAACTGCAAGTCCAGCCAATTCACCAATCTAAAGCAATAAATAATATGAATAAACAAAAACTATTTGGTTAAATAAGCATAGAATATATTTATACATCTAGTCAATGAACTTTTTATTGTTGAAAGAAAAAGTCAATTTTATTTCGGCAAGGTGATTTTTCATCTCATATAATTTATTAGCATATCTTAAATCTTAATCAAAATGTTTAATAGACATATAATTATCAATTAATATTATCAACAAAGCATTTTTTTTTTTAAAAAGATTACCGCTCTATTATCAGTGGCAACTCCAGAAATGATGAACATAAGGAAGAAAGTGATAATAAATTCAACCACAAAAGCTTGAAGATCAGAACCAGCAGGAAGTGTTCCTGCAAATTGATTTTCCTTGCCATTGAATATAAGTTTGAGAACTCCACTTGCAAGTGTTGAGCCAACGACCTGAGCAATTATATAAGCTGGTACCTGCAAGACAAAATTAAATTCAAAGTTAATAATGTTCCTAAAAAGGTTGTTCTCATCGTAGGATCTCTCATTTCACTCACTCTCTATTTCTCCGTCCTTCCACGTTATGTGTCTCTCTCTCTAAAATTTAGAGAAAATATGAAGAGAGAGAGATATTGACATATATCGTGGAAGGGAGAAGGTAAGGGTGAGTGGAAGAAAATGATCCAATTCGGTCATATAGGCCCAGACTCGCTTTGGTCCATACTCTTCGCACCTCCCATTTTGCTACTACATCGAGCAAATGTTTAGATCTCCTAAGTCTGTAACGCCTCCTCTGCGTGCATTCAAGATGCAATGTTCGACTATTTTAGACCCCATCGTCTATAATCTTCAACAGATGGCTCTCCAACCATCACTCTGAGGATCCTATTTTCTCAACTATAAAAGAGTACATCCCATGTCCTCCAATGTACAATCTTCTAACTCCAAATATTCAAAACTCTTGGCTCTCATACAGATTTGAGCGTCTGAGTGCCTCTTACAGTTACAGGCACCCCCACCGTTTCAACCACCTACAAGCTCGTCAAGTGTCGTACTTCTGATCACCTCCGATCAAATAACTTAAGAGACGGTGTGAAAATTATGTTTGTCTTAATATGAATTATTGGGCATTGTGTTTGGTGATTTACCTGCTTCAATGGAAACCTTCCGGTGGTAGTGTGAGCAATGGTGACAGCGGGATTGAAATGAGCACCAGAGATATGACCAATAGAATAAACTAATACCATAACAGCAAGTCCCCAAACAATTGAAATTCCAGGAAGTGTCACTACTTTATCATTGTTAAGGTTCACCACCACAGCAGCACATCCCGCAAATATCAAGAAGAATGTTCCCACCACTTCTGCTACCAACTATACTCAACAACATCCATGTTTTTAGTCAGAAGATCTAATTAATTAACAATAAACAACAATTAATTTATTGAAAGATAAACAAAATCACCTTTTGCAAAAGAGGAACATGATCATCAATGCTTGTGTCGTCACATTTTTTTGCTGCACCATCGTTTACATTCATAACCACATCAAGATTTCCATTGCTAGCTGAAATATCACCCATGTTTAATAATGAATATGTGAGGATAATGCTAAGAAATGGATACAGAATATTGGTATGCTTTTTTTTTTTTTTGTTGCAGCAGGAGTAGTGAATGAAGAGTTGAGAGAGCACAACACATTTATAGAAAACCAAAAATGTCTTAAACTAGAAAGTGCAGCAAGAACATATTAGATATTTGACTAAACAACCTTTTTGTTGGCTTACGTGTATATTTATTTTTGGATACATGACGTGGGAACCTAACTTGTAGATAAAATTTCATCTTATTTTGGATATACTTGCGCAGTTATCAATCAATCTAAACAAGTTCAAACATAAGACAATCCATTAACAAGAAAATTCAAACACAAATTAAAAAAACACCACATACAACTTTTTCCACAAAAAGACGGTTAATATAACAACAAACGAAAAAAATAAAAATGTCCCCTTATGAAACACTTATAAGTTATAACAAATAGTAGTAATAAACAAAATAAGGTAACAACTTTTGTCATCATTTCTACGCAAAATCAAGACATTTGAAGAGTTTCAACACGAATACACCGAAGAAAAGAAGCTAGTCATTGGTGAAATTAAGTACATCATCCCTTTTCAAATTCTTTGTTCTCACAAAATGTTGTTTTCCTTTTCCCAAATATCTGACATAGGTATTGGATTTTACCATGTAAAATTTGCACAAAAATTTCCTAAGGATTCATCTTGCAGCGAGGGCTGTTCCAAACAATTTAGAGATCCAGTTGTAATTTTGAAAATTTTTATTTAAAAAGAATTGAAAAAAAAAATCCAACATCACTTATAGTGATATATGTGAGCATTGCATCAAAAATAACTTTTACGCTTTTACATACGGGCAAAGAGACACTTACTGATGGACAATGAATAATTGACAGTAAAATTGTTGTCTTCTAGACATTTAGTGACATGTTTTGTTTGTAGGTAAAAGTGATATTTTTTAATCTTACACCCCAACAATTATACCTTTGTCCCTACAAATATTTGAGGCCCCTATAAATTGTAGGTCCAACTCCATTGAGCTCCTTGCTACGTCTAACGTGAGTTAACTCACGTTGAAAAATGCATTTGCGAGAGTTAACTCACGTTCGACTTTTTTACGGGAATGAGCAATTCTAAATGGGAGAAACTATAAAATGACAAACACATTGAAAGCTTGTTCAACTAATTTTGAATTGGAATTAACTTATTTTTCTGTGCAATAATTTAGTTTGATTAATACTTTGTGATATGGTTGTTAGAGTATACTCCCTCCATCCCATAATAACTGAGTCATTTTTAAAAAAAAAGTGTCTCAAAATAACTGAGCTATTTCACTTTTCAATACAATGTTAATTATTTTTTCCTTTTATAACTTTAATTAAAACTACTTTCATCACTCCCGATTCAATATATTCCACTTTGCATTTATGATAGTGGAGAATGCACCATACTTAACAAGAGCACTTAAAACCATTTTTCTCTCTCCTTCATTTATACATTTTTCTTAATATATATGAAATGAGCAAGTGGATCAGTTAATTCGGGACGGAGGGATTACGTTCTTAATAGGAAAAAATACTTAAGTCCCATATCACATCGCTCCATTTCTTCATACAAATTCTTAGCTACATTTATATTTTCCTGCACTTATCCTTTTGATTCTTTTCGGGAAATAAAATTACAATGCAATGGAAATTGTAACTATGACTATAAAGTATATCATTTAATTTGTATACACCGACATTATAAAGCGTGTTTACATATACATATAATCAAATCACTTCATGATAAATTTTATTTTAGGAATTTATGATACAACTTATTTAAACTAGTTCTTCATGATTTGGTTGGATGCCACTTATGTATGTGTAAAAAAATAGAGCGCTACTGAACAACACGACAAACTCTACACACGAAAAGCCGCACGACATGTTGAATTGCATCCAAGTTGCTTAAATAATGGATTTCTTTTTGGTTATTGATGCTTTTGTATAGTGTAGTAATAACCACCATACATAACCACTTCCAATATTTAATTATATACAAAAGCAGTTGTATATATTAAAAAATAATGTTACCAAAGCAATTGTGAGGTAAGACACATATATAGACCACCGAATGGGATGTTTGTATGATTTTTCATAGGAAATATACAGCACCGGCAAGATTTGTCATTTTCTGCTAAATCTAAATTTTAAAAAAATAGTAAATGGTAGTTAAAAAAATAACATCATCGGAGTATACAAACTTATCTATAAAGTAGAAATGAAACACATGCACACCTACAATGTCAATGCATCTCGTGTATTAATACATAGCATTCATGTGATTATGATAATATTCTATCTACAATTCAGCCTTATCTCTGATCTTATAATTGTTGAATTTAGTTTTTCCCATCAACTCATGGCCAAAAGAGTTTACCCCGTGTTTCCCCTGCATGCTTTACCTTCCAAAATCAACTTTTTCATTTTCATACTCAACTAAAAATGCATTTTTGTTAATTAATATGTAGACAATTTTACAAATACTTGTATTCTCTGATCTTAAGAAAAATGGTAGACATGTCATTTCTAATGAACTATGTTTTTTTTATCCCACTCTCATCTATAGCCACCTTTGAATGGTATAAAATTATACGTTGCATTTCAACATCGTCCATAGTGACGTTTCTTTTCAAAGAACCTTAAGCGTAAGCACAAAGAACCTTCTAATTCTACAAATCTAAAAAACTATTTGAGATTTAGGTTTTTATTGTCTAAATCTTCTGATTTTTAGAGCAAATGGTACATGTAATTCAGAGTTCGATCAGTAGTTAAGTAAAGAGTCCATTAATTCTTTAGAACTCAAACTCATATCGATATGTAATTCAGAGTTCTAACTAAAAACATTTAGCTGGAATTTTAACTCATATTCTCGAAAAATTTGTCTTTAACAAAGGTCATTAGCTGTTAGAGCTCAATAACTTTTATTTTATTCATTGAGCTCAATAAGTTGGGATTTAGACTTGCTGGTTGTTAATGGAGATGAAAATTAGGAAACACCAAGAAACCAATAAATCAATAAGAGACTTTGGTTTGAATTAAAAAAGACATTTAGTAGGAGGTTTTCAACAATGCGCTCCTCTTCCTAAAATCTAGAAAATGAAGAAGTAATTAGTATTAATAAGATTACTATCAAATAAAATAAAATTCCATGCACAGATAGTTTTAGGGTGTGAGATATCATTTGTCTGGATGTTCTACTACTACTTTATGGTACAACAACTATAGAAACAATAAGATTTAGAGAGAATAATTTTTTTTACTAAATCCAAGGTTGCACTATAAAGTGGTTGTAGGAAACCAAACACATATATCGGACATGGATCCTCTACGGTTTTTTTATGGCGCAACATCTACCGCTGTTGTTGCATATCTCCACTCACTCTATTTAGGGCGTGTTTGACTCGACTTATTAAGCATCTCTCTTCTCTTTAAACACAAGTTGAGGCTATTTTTTAATTAAAAAATAAATAAAATGGGTATCCGACTCAAGGTACGGACTAGCTTAGATTGACAATAAAAAAAAATTGTTTATGTAAAATTTGCTTCACTGTATGTTAGGTATTTTAAGAAATCACATTGTGACCTTATGGTCATAATAAAGCAACAAATGAGAGCTTCAAAAAATCGGATGCTAATTCTAGGCTGTCAAGAGAATCAAGCATTCACGCAGTCAAATAATTCTCCTCCATTTGATAAATCAAACGGCCAATATTATTTCACATCCATTTTAGAGTTTTAGGGGGTGTATTGGATTGAGATTTTAAAAGATTGTTTTGGCAAACAAAATCCTACAGATTTTAAAAGACTTTGTGAGATTATATTGATTTTATAGGATTTTAAAAGACTTTTTTTAAATGACTATTTACAATCAAGATTTTAACACATGATTTTAATAGATTTATAACAGAGATTTGCAAAGATTTCTATAGACTTTATGAAATTTTAAGATTTGAGAGGATCGTATGAATTCTTAAGAAAAATTCAAAATGACAAGAGCGAATCAAAAAGATTATGAACTTATAATATGGAATGACTAATAATAATTATAATAACTAGCGAAAAGACGGGCACTCATGTGCCTGTCTTTCTGCTCTTTTTATTGCGCTAACGTTTGAAAATTATGAACGGTATTTTTTTTATGAAATTTTGATTTTGATTAAAACTAAAAAAAATATAAATGTCTATTGTTTTCAAGTTATAAAAAATCAAACTAACCATGATTAACTATTTCAACGACACCGACAATAATACAATATAACAAAAAAAATATAATCTAAATTCTTTTTTTAATGACACCAACAACAATTTTATTATAGAAAAAGTTGTTTAAGGGTATAATTGGAATGATGAAAAAGTAAGTATAAATATACTCTTCTAGTTTGTTACACTTTTTAAATGATAAAGGTAAAAAAATAAAAAATATTCATATCGTGTATGTTACATTTGTTTTAATATTTAAATTTATTCTTATCTATTTGTTACATGTGTTATTTGTATTGAAAATTGAGGGTATTTTTGAAAAGAAAAATTCAACCCAAAAGTGCTGAAAGTGGTAGTTTTCTTTATAGGAAAAAACTTAGGTACAATTCCTTAGGTGTTTTTCGTATGGTTCTTAACTAAATTCACCATGATTTCCTTAAATCCATAATTCTTTCAAAGTTTGTTATCTCTAAAAAAGTTGTATTTTTAGTTAAGAACCATACGAAAAGCACCTAAGGAATTGTACCTAAGTTTTGTCATTCTTTATATATAGTAAGATAACCAGCTACTCAAAATAAAAATAAAATAAAATATTAATAATACTAATAATAATAACAAAACGTTGCACATTAGTGTAATATTTAACAACAACAAAATATTAACTCCTTAAAAAAAACAACAAAATATTAACAGTGAGGGTAACAAATCTGCTAAAAATACAAATAATGATAAAAAAAAATATAAAAAAAAACAGTGAGGGAAATTTTTTTTGAAATATTTAACAGTGAGGGAAGAGTATGCAACACGTACAAGAAAAACATTCGATAATAAGAAGCAACAAGGTAAAAGGTTCAAATGTATGGTGAACATGGAATAATAACAGTGATGACACATGAATAATAACAAGAAAATGGTATGAGTCGGTTTGAGACAAGAACAAAACAAGAATTATGGAAGTCTCAAAAAATCTCAAGGATATTTGTGAGATTGTTGAATGAGCATTTTATGTGTATTTTTAGATAAAAAGGTCTCACAAAATCCACTTCATAAAAGAATCCATTAAAATCTGTATACCTTTGAATATCAACAGACATTTTATAAGTTAGCCGAAGTCTCATTTGAATACCACCAAATTTTGTTGCCAAACAAAAAGTTTTGATTGTCTTGATTGAATACCAAAAGATTTATTTATACTTTATAAAAGTCTTGATTAAATACCACAAGACTTTTTTATTTTTTAAAAGTCTTTTAAAATCTCATAAAATCTCAATTCAATACACTCTCCTTAATCCAAAACAACAACATGCACGCCTTCACCTCTCTCTGTGAGGTTTCATCTTTGTCATGCTCAGCCAAAGAAAAAGTCATTGCTTGATAGATCTTTGACACAATTGTGAATTTCGACTTCGTGAATAACCAAGAACTTATTGGGTCTCAAATTTGGAATCACTCTGGATTTTTTTGTGTTTCAATTGAAAGTAAATTATGATTAATAGGATAAATTGTGATTTGGGGTTTTCAATTCAAGACCAAGGATTCACCGAGATAATTTTTCCACTTGAATCGTATCAATCCCATTTTCGGTGGGGGAACATAGTGAAAATTCAGAGAGAGAGAGAGAGAGGGAGGGAGGGAGGGAGGGAGGTATTAAAACTATAACAGGGTGTATTTGAACCATAGGATGCATCTTGCGGCTCAGAGTTTCCTGGTTGTATGAATGTGTGATTCTCTTGACCGCCGGAGAATCACCGTCCCAAAAAATCATAGTAATAATTTGATTGGAACACAAATTTGTTGATTGAAGTGCTTATTTAACATAAGCTCAGTCATATACGGGTAATTTGGCGGTATCATTTGGTGAAAAAATCGATTTTGCATAAAATTATACCGTAACATAAAGTAAATATCATGGTAGATGAGTAGATAAAAGTTGTACCATTTCCTCTAGTTATGTATACTACATAGTTATTTGCCAATGTAAATTAACTAGAGATATTCTGCTTACAAAACTGAAACAAATAATGATCTTCAAATATTGAAATTGAAGATATGTAAAGCCTCAATATGCATTCTTTGATAAATCACTTAGCTCCACCATTTTCTACTCCTTTAAGGAAAGAGGCACTCTTACTAATTTCACGCACTGGCTTGTTTGTGTACCGGATGAAAGTATATGCCCATGTACCAGCAATGGCACCAAGAGTTGTTGATACCAAATATATCCATATTCCTCTATATTCATGGTGCACAATAGCAGGCCCTAAGCTCCTTGCCGGATTCATTGATGCTCCAGTAATTGGCCTGTTATCAAACATATAAGATTACATGTATAATTAAGTTCTAAGTAATTTGACCAAACTGAATAGTCTATTGTCTTTGTATTGGAACTGAGTACCCCTTACAAGATGAAAAAAAATCAAATAAAATTGATGTATGTTGATACATATACTTTATATGACCTTTTTCTTATACTCAACCGGAAAGAGTATATAAAAAAATCAAATAAAATTGATTATTTGGATACATTTACTTTATATGACCTTTTTCTTATACTCAACCGGAAAGACTATATTATTGTTTATCTAAAAAAAGTTTGACCTTGATCAATTTTTAAAGGTGTGACGACATGATTGTAATCTGTATTGAAGAACTATTGGCATAAAAATGTCCACTGGCTATATTTGAGGAATGATCTGAGCACCTTTTTTCTAATGTCCTCTCTAATATCCACTCTCTTATTGGGTGAAACTCACATAGATCTCACACTTTGGAAATGGGTATCACCTAAAGTGGTGTGATCCACATGACTTCCCCCAATAAGAGAGTGAGTGTTAAAAAGAGTGTTAGAAAGCGAATGTTTTCTAGCATTTATCAATATATTTAGTTTGAGGTTTGAATTATATTTAGGTTCATACCCAGCAAACATAACATTTAGAAGCACAGTAGATCCAACTGCAAGTCCGGCCAACTCACCAATCTGCGATATTGACAAATAAAATAAATGGTCATATTAACATGTGTCGTTAATGCATATAGAACTTTTAAATTGCAGAAAACAACTTTTAAATATTTAAAAATAAAATGCACAATTTTCAAAAAAAAATATTTGTATCATATTCATTAACATGTGTTTTTAAGGCACATTTTAGCATTTCACTAAAATAACAAAATCTAGTATACAATAGTGTTGAAGATTGATGGACATTGAAATGTAGAATTTGTTGCCCATGTCCACTTGTGACATATTTGCAATTTATACATATTTTAAGAGTCATGCTAATTAGTTAAAAATATAAGAAAGTAAAAACTTTTCATTGAAAATAACAAAAAATTTATTTTCAAAATGTTAAATACACAATTTTTCAACGGTTGAATATACAATATTTCAACACTTTCCAATACAAGAGTGTTTGTTTACATATAAGGGCAAAGGAGATTACCGCTCTATTGTCTGTTGCCACTCCAGAAATGACGAACATAAGATAAAAAGTGATTATGAATTCAACCACAAATGCCTGGAGATCAGAACCAGCTGGAAGTGTTCCCGAAAAATGGTTTTCCTTGCCATTGAATATAAGCCTAAGTGTTCCACTTGCAAGGGTTGATCCAAGAACTTGTGATATTATATAAGCCGGTACCTGCAAGATTATAGATTCAAGAAAAACTCAACAATTTTTTTAGACAAACTAGTACAATTAAGTATACTATTTGGATAATATGCAAAAATTTAAAAGCAATGGAAAAAGTTTAGGAAGAGAAATTTCAATTGAAGGTCAATTCAACCATATTATGAATGCAAAAACGGTTGCATACACATACGGAAAATGACACAATATAGAGCATGGTTTAGCTTTTCCTCTTTCACATGTAAAATCAATCTTATCTCAAAAATTTACAAGAAAAAAATTTGTACTTTAAATTTCTTATCAAGTACTTTTAGAGCATTTGTTAGCATTTTCTTTAAAGAAAATATTATTGCTTTAAAGAGCTAAACAAGTAATTTTCGAGAAAATTCAAGTGTAATAATTATATTTTCATTTACCACATCATCTAAGAAATTATTGAATAAATGTGTACCACCATAGTCACACCTAACATCTTTTTCAAAATAAAAAAATCTGAATGCTTCAAAGTTGGGTCAGTCAAAATTTATGTCCTTGTTCCAAATTTTGAATCAGATACATTAATTTTTGTTGACCCAACTTTTTTACATATAAAGAACACGACAGAATATAGATTTAGAGCTCGGCTCACCTGCTTAACGGGGAACCTTTTGGTTGAAGCATGAGCAATGGTTACAGCAGGATTGAAATGAGCACCAGAGATGTGACCAACAGAGTAAACCAAAACCATAACAGTGAGGCCCCAAACAATTGAGATCCCAGGATGTGTTACCACTTTGTCGTTGTCAAGGTTCACCACAACAGCAGCACACCCAGCAAATATCAAGAAATACGTCCCCACCACCTCTGCTACCAACTACATTCAACATAATACAAATCAAACTATTTTATTTTAACATTGATTCCATACTGAAATTCATATATATTAGGATAAACCGTTAATTTAACCTCTAAAAGTATTTTTCTCTCTAATTAAATTTTTAAAGCATAAAAAAGTATTAAACATTTTTGAAGTATATGCAATCCGTCACTTTAATCTTTGTTATTAAAATATTAGGAATTAATATAATAAACTTTCATAAACTTTAGAGATTAATGCTTTAAAAATAAAATTAATGACTGATATTTTAGAGACTAAATTCATATTCATAGTTATTATCAAAAAAATAAGTTCTATGTAGAATGGTTTAGAAGATACACACCTTCTGCAAAAGAGGCACATAGTCTTGGATGCATGACTCATCACAATTTTGGGAGGCATCACCATTTACATTCAGAACCGTATCATGGTTTCCATTGCTTGATGAATGATCAGCCATGTCACCGACAAAGAATTAGAATGATGCAAAGAAATGAAGTGAAAAGAATGCTCTACTTTGTTAAAGAAGCTAAGAAATGAAGTATTGAGTTAAGAGACCTGCCCCAATTTATGGGCACTCAAAAGTCTTGAAAAGAGGAAGGATGGGATGGGAGAATAGAGAGATTCAGAATTTGACTTCTTCAAAATAATTTTCGCATATGGAAAATAAATTGGATTAAATTACCGTGTTTTTGTGTCAACGTATTTTGTGAACATGCCACTTTTAATCACATGATTTGCTTGATAAAATAAAATAACTTTACAAAGAAAAAACAACGGTGTTGGATTAAACAAAAACACTTCACTCTTACGTGACAAACAAAAGTTGGAAACTTGACTAAAATTGATAATAATATTTAGTCTCTCATGTCTCAAAAATGATAACTACAAACAATTAAATTGATGAAAAAACCAAAATAATAATAATTAGTAATTGATTTTAGACTTAATCAAAAAAATCAATAATAATAATAATAATAATAATTTTAGACGAATTTCTTGCCATACATAACTTTTGCTATAATAGTTTGTTTGTTTATGTACTTAAATTATTTCCATAAACACCTTTGAATAGTCTCGTAAAAATAAACTTAATTAATTGAATCATTAATTCAATTTATACAATCCAAATTTACTATTTTATTTAACATTTCGCTTTTTAGGGGATGAGGTTTAGTAATTTTTTTTTTTTTGG
>Ga0228710_1004873_pt1 | contig 21059 bp, 16 predicted proteins | sample MedpolnodulmetaG_FD_177995 | JGI IMG/M metagenome (GOLD analysis project Ga0228710, IMG submission 177995) | Root nodule microbial communities from Medicago polymorpha collected in Santa Monica, California, United States - pink nodules | ecosystem: Host-associated > Plants > Roots > Nodule... | reverse complement strand
ACACGGTACCTCAATCATATCACTTTACAATAGCATATGACTTGCCTTGAACAAATATAATGAACAATAAGATGAAACAATCTTAAATTCCACTAACAAACAACAAATCAAAGCACCTATCTATCTATATATATATATATATATTCCATCAAAAAAGAAAACAAAATTATTTAGTCAACAACTGTAACAATCAAAGACCTCAACAATTGACATAAATCCCTTGTTGCAGTAGTGGCAGCAGCAGACTGAAGCCACCATATGACGACATCGTCTGAACACAGGGTCAACACCACCAACCATATGATTGCTAACTGAATTGATTTTGGCAACAGAAGACAAACGAAAGGCGAAGAAGAATCACCATAGCTGCAATGAAAAAACAAATTGATGTGAAGATATATCCATTATCTACCCCTATATTATCTATCCAAAGAGTAGTATAATTATTACTATATTCGAACATCAATATAGTTTTACTTGCAAACAATCATATCATAGCAAGATAACTTTAAAAAGACTGTAGAAATAGAGGTAGAAATAAGCATACCTAATAAAAGTGTAAAACTCAATATACTTGTTTGTTAGATATAGTCTGCATAATATTGATACATGATGAGTATACTAATAAATAGTTCCAATATGAAGTCCTTTGCATAGTCACACATTGCCTTAAATGTTAATTGATTTTGCAATGTTTTATAGTCATCATTCATACAGACTATAAAATAATAAACAAATAAGATACCAAAATATCTTACCTGCAAAGGACAATACATGGTTGAAAATGAATGCAAATAGTTTTGAAATTAAAACAACAAATTGACAATTGAAAATGTACTCATAATATCTTTAATTTTCTGCATATAGCAATAGAAAAATAATAAAATACAACACCTTGAAGACTAATTTAGTTACTAATTGAACTTACAAAGGAGCATCAGTTAGCTAATATGATATAATTGAATTTATAGAAAAAATATTATCTTGTATATCTTCATCTTATCAATCAGGCCCGATAGTTTTATTGCAATAATCAAAGTAAAAGAGATGGATATACGAACCATTGTTCTGCTATTTCTGGAGAACTCTCTCGGATGATATCATAAGCAAGACAATGCGTACACCGATTGCACTGGAATATGAGGGAAAACGCTCTGGTGGGCTAGAGCTATTCGCAATGAGAGAGAGAGAGTCAGAGAGAAGAAATTGAAAATTTTATTTCATTATAACAACAAAAAATTCGAAAATGGAAATTTAAAATCAAATATTCATCTATTTAAAAGCTTTAAGCTAACAAACACTTCAAAAACAAAAAAAAAATGATACATACAAAAACTCAATTTGAAACCAGTCACGACGGATGAAAGGAAGGCGACATTAGGGATGGTCGTTGTCGGCAGTCTACGACGATTGGGGAATCCTGTTTCAGAGATTCGAGTTCAATGATTGAGTGAGCAGTGAGATTTAGAGAAAAATTTGATTAAGAGATTTCAAGTTAAACGAAAAGGATTAAGAGAAAGATTGAGGGAGATCACTTGTTTTTGGAGAGATTGAGAGAAAGCCAAAACTTTTTCTGGAGCGATTCAGAGTTCATGGAGATTAAGAACTTAGGAAAACAGTCTAGGGGAAATAAAAGGCAACGGAAGAGATGGAAACGATTTTGAGGAAAAAAGCACGTAAATTGCCATGAGAGTAGCAATTGTTTTGATAGGCATGAGTGATTACGTTTAAGAGTAAGAGATATTTTGCTTTGCATAGCAATAGAAGCGATCTGTTTATTTTGCTCTGCATAACAATAGGAGATTTCCATAACAATTAATATTTTGTTTAAATTAAATATGATTAATATAGTAAAATTAAGCAGAGAAATTAGGGTAAATCTAGGGCAATATGTGATCAAATGTTTACCAATGAGGCAGTGATAGGACAAAAGAGTTTCAATGTTTCTGTCGGCCATGGTGAATATGGTTGGAAACGATTTTGATATTTAGTTTGGAAACAATTTTGTTTAGAAAAGAACGATGGAAACGATATTGATATCTAGTTTAGGTGAATATGTTGTAGGACGATTTTGTTTTGTTTTTAATAAAAAATAGGTTTGTTTTGTTTTTCACAAAAAATAGGGGACGAATTTCTTTTGTTTTTAATAAAAAAAATAGGTATGTTTTGTTTTTGATAAAAAAAAAAAAAGGGTAATTAGTTTAGTTTAGGTTTCATAAAAATATGGGGACGATTTTCTTCTGTTTTTAATAAAAAAAATAGGTTTGTTTTGTTTTTCATAAAAAATAGGGTAATTAGTTTAGTTTAGGTTTCATAAAAAATTAAGGGACGATTTTCTTTTGTTTTTAATAAAAAATAGGTTTGTTTTGTTTTTCATAAAAAATGGGGTCATTAGTTTAGTTTAGGTTTGATAAAAAAATAGGAGACAATTTTATTTTGTTTTTAATCTAATAAAAAATAGGTTTGTTTTGTTTTTCATAAAAAATAGGAGTGATTTGTTTATTTTGATGGAGGATAGGTTTGTTTTGTTTGTCATAAAAAATAGGAGTGATTTGTTTATTTTGATGGAGGGATTTGTTAACAATTAACATTTTGTTTATTTAAATTAAATAGGATTATTATAGTAAAATTAAGCAGAGAATTTAGGGTAAAATATTGCTTACGGGTTAATTTTAAGTAATAAGAGATTTTGATGGAGGATAGGTTTGTTTTATTTGTCATAAAAAATAGGAGTGATTTGTTTATTTTGATGGAGGGATTTGTTAACAATTAACATTTTGTTTATTTAAATTAAATAGGATTATTATAGTAAAATTAAGTAGAGAATTTAGGGTAAATTTAGGGCAAAATATTGCTTACGGGTTAACTTTAAGTAATAAGAGATGTTAACCCGTCACGCTATACTTAACCTAATTTTGACCTAATTTTTCCCTCCACACTTTTGCATTTAATGTTTATCTAAATTAAAATAAAATAAAATAATGTTCCTAATTAGATGCTATTTTTTTGGAAAAGTATAACCGTTAACCCGTCTCGCTATATCTCTTACTGATAACCGTTAACCCGTCTCGTTATACTTAACCTCATTTTAACCTAATTATTCTCTCCACACTTTCTTACTTATATAAATGTTAACCCGTCTCGCTATACTTAACCTAATTTTAACCTAATTTTTTCCTCCACACTTTTGCAATTAATGTTTATCTAAAGTAAAATAAAATTATGTTCCTAATTAGATGCAATTTTTTAGAAAGGAATAACCGTTAACCCGTGTCGCTATATCTCTTACTTACAAATGTTAACCTGACTCGCTATACTTAACGTAATTTTAAGCTAATTTTTTCCTCCACACTTTTGCATTTAATGTTTGTGTAAAGTAAAATAAAATCATGTTCCTAATTATATGCTATTTTTTTTTTGGAAAGGAATAACTGTTAACCCGTCTCGCTATACTTAACTTAATCTCTTACTTATAAATGTTAACCCGTCTCGCTATACTTAACCTATTATGTTACGTTACGGTACCAAGGAAGATGTCATGCAAATATTATGTTATGGTACAATACCAACGTCTATGCTTCTTAATATTATGAAATACTACTATATGACAATCATGACATTCATCTAAACAATTTTGTTACCTATTATCGTCAAATATTACCTTCTATATGACCCGTGCGTTAGCACGGGTCGATGGTATAGTTGCATATAATATTAAGAAGTCTTGGGACCCGAAGTCTTGAGTGCCTATAATTGGTTGGGGATTGTCGTTTTCTTTTGAGTGCTCATAATTGGTTGAGGCTCACTGTTTTCTTTTGGTGCCCATAATTGGTAGGGACCCATGGGATATCTGGTGTCCATAATTGGTTGGAGCCATGGTGGAGTGTTCATAATTGGTTGAGGCCCACAAATATCTACGAAGAACTTTTTGTTGCCCTATAAGGGAGGTGATATCCGAATCATTTGTGTTGCATATAGGTCAATTTTTAGGGTTTCGTGCATTTGTCGAGTCCACTGGTGTTTTGGGTGTTGACATTTTGTGTAGTTTATATTAATATTTGTACTATTTGCTTGCCTTGAAATACATGTTAAATATGTGTATAATTTGTATATTTGTTGTTGTTTGGGAGTTGACCCTTTTTCCGTATTTGAAAATCAGATAATAATAACGACTTACAATTGGAGGCTTCAAGAGATGTGGACATTTGGTGCGCCTTAGCGAGAGTTCTCACAAGCGTCCAAAGTTATGACCAGTTAAGGTGTGTCTTTGAGTAGTGAAAGGCTAAGGGCCTTGTTTTTAAGAATTATATATTTTGATTTAAAACAGTACTAATTTATTATTTAGAAAGTTCAAAGAGAAACTTTTTTTTTTTTTTACTTTGAAGCGAGGGAGTTTTAAGTTATTATTATGATTAAAAAAAAATGTGTAAAAAATTTTATTAAAAAAAAATATGCACCATTTTCGCAAGAATTATATAAATTAATGTCTCAAAAATTTTGGGTTGTTACAAACAAGTTCCAACTTGAGCAGGTGATGTGACGGTGAATTATAAAAGAACAATTTATGACACAAATTTGGCTAAGTTTGAAAAAAGAATATGTGGGGAGGATCATAAGTCATTTATGCTAGATCTGGTGAATGCTCCATCAGGCGATTACATGTAATTTGGGCACCTTGTGTAGCCTAGTAGTTATCCTTTATTGTATCTCCTATTTTCAGATGATTTTTAGTTTTTAAGTTAGGCCATGTGTGTCTTTTATGCAATTCATCCACTTGTTTATTATTAATGAATTCTCATGTTTTTGAAGTTCATAAGAAGGTAGAAGCTTGTCTAGAAGTTCAACAATAAGTAACTATCATTTATAAAACTTACAATTTTTCTCTATTTGTTGATTAGTTATATCATGTACACACTAAGGCAAAGTGCATGGTACCTAGAGTCTTTTTGAGCCATCATGTGATTTAATGTATATATGTATCATTTGTTGAGCCAATTTGAACCTATAAGTTAGACTCCTTTTGAGATGAAAAGGTTCAACACCTAGAGATTAGGATTATAACACACTAGGACATTGATAATAGCTCAGTAAAAGAATTCAATGATTAATGCCAAATTGACAATTCAAAGTTAGAATCTAACACGCTAGGACTTTGGTAACAACTATGTGAAAGATTTCAATGATTAACAATTCAAAATTAGAATCTAGGGTTAAATTATTTTTTTTGTTCATACAAATATTTTAACTTTTTGTTTTCATCCCTTAAAAAAAATTCTTCGACTTTCAATCCTTCAAAAATTTTACATCACCACTTTTGGTCCCTACATTTAGGTAAACTCATGTGTATCATTCAAAATTTCTAATTTTTTTTGTGCAGTAACGTTTAGAATATTATAAAAATCTTTTTCAATAAAAACATGAATTAAATACGAAGTTTTATATTTTTGGTGCTTAAAAATTTATACTTTGTTTTTTGTTGGTAAAAATTTATACTTTGTTGAAGAAAAAAATGAGAAACATTCTTATAATATACTAAAAATTCCTGCAAAATGTCAATAAAAAATATGAAGGCTACGCATGACCTGACTTAAATGTAGGGACTAAAAGTGTGGGTGGAATTTTTTTTGCGCTAAAAGTCGAAGAAAAATTTTAATGGCACTAAAACAAAAATTTGAAATATTTATAAGGACCAAAAAAAGTATTTCACCCTAGAATCTAATAGAAATTTATTGCTAAATCCTTTCTCATATAATCACTTTTAGTTTATCACTACTGTATTTATTTAATAACTAGCGGAAAGACAAATGTTTCCGTCTATACATATTTTTCTTTTGAATTCCGTTGTATATATACTTTGTTTTTTTTTTTTGACGTTAAAGACAATTTCATTAACGAATGTCTAACAATAAATCAAATGTCAAGACTGCAGAAATATAAGGCGGGTTTCTTCGACCCATATGCAATCTAAATTCTTAAGAGCATATTTAGCTAAATAATGAGCAGCTTGGTTGGCTTCACGCCTAATATGCAAAAAAAATTAAACTACGAAAACTACCCTTAAAACTAATACAATCTCGAATAATAGAGCCAACATAGTTGGAAGATTGTTGGTGAGCATTCAACGCTAAAACCACATTAGAAGCATCTGATTCTGCTATAAGATTCAGAAAAGAGATGTCTATTGCAAATTTCAAACCCTTCCGCATAGTAAAGGCTTCTGCAACCTCTGAATCTGGTAATGAAAATACTTGCGAAGAACTAGCACCAACAACAACACATTCATTATCTCTCACCACAACACCAATACCTCACTTATCACCCTCTATCGGACCCGCTGCGTCAACATTAAGCTGATAAAAACCATTAAAAGGAGGTGTCCAATGAACATCAGATATTGGTAAAATTGGACCTCCACTTAGTGTCTCCACCAACACCTTACTAGCACTCTTAAAATTCACAATAGATCTTTGTGCCTTTTCAATAGTGGCAGCCAAATCAACATCAGTCCCCTCAAAACATTTTTTATTTCTAGCACACCATATCTCATAACACAAGGCCGGAACATGGACTATAATATCCTCATCGACATCAATAATATTTTCCTCTAACCATTTATGAAAAGGAACATATCTGGAATCATGCGAATTAAATACCACACCTAAAAAGGAAGTAAACCATATCTGCTTTGACCAATGACACTCCATAAAGAGGTGTGAAATTGTCTCATTATATTCCCCACAAAGAACACACAGTGGATCGCTACTTATTCCTCTTTTAAACATATCATTTTTACTAGTAGTTTTTCATGTAGAATCCTCCAAAAAAAGTGGACGTGTTTTGGAATACTTTTTATTTTTCCATAATTTTTTCCACACTTGGTGATTATTGTCCTGCATTGAGCTATGTGAGCCATCTGCTTCACGCCTTGCCTTTAAGAAATGGTATGAACTCTTTACAGAAAAAGTAGCTGACCGTGAAGCACCCCACAAAAATTTATCTTACAATTGAGAGAAAGAAATTGACAATTGGAGGATTTGTTGAGCCTCAAAAGGGAGAAAAAATTCATTAATTAAAGGAGCATTCCAATATTGAATATCATGGTGAATGAGATCTGAAACAAACATAATATCACAATTAGGGGGTTTGGGGGACCAAATCTTGTGTCCATTTTAATAAGGAAGTCAATTATCTTTCCATACATTAATTAGACGACCGCCTCCTACTCTCCAAATACCAGTTTTCTCAATAACATCCACTCGTACTAGCAAAATACTTCTCCATGTATAACTTGGACAGTAACTAGTTGAAGCTTTCAGAAAATTGCTTCTAGGAAAATACCTTGCTTTCAAACATTGTGAGATCAATAAGTCGTCGTTGTGCATAATACGCCAACCTTGTTTAGACAACATTTCAAGGTTAAACTCATGAAATGTTCAAAAGCATATTCCACCTTTCTTTTTTCCTTACATAATGTCTCCCATTTAATCCAATGGATTTTACGTTCACCTTGTCTGTTACCCCACCAGAGCTTACTAATCATACTTTCAATATGCTCACATAAACCAATCGGAAGTAAAAAACAACTCATCACATACGTAGGAATAGCTTGAACCACTGATTTGATCAAAACTTCTCTTCCAGTAGTTGATAGAAATTTTTCTTTCCAACCTTTCAGCTTCTTCCACACCCTATCTTGGACAAAATTGAAAACTTGTTTCTTAGACCTACCAACAAAAGCAGGCAGCCCTAGATACTTTGAATGACATTCAACAACCTTAATTTGCATCCAACCTTGGAACAAAATTTTATGATCATCAGGTACATTTCGACTAAAAGAGATTTCAGATTTGTCCAAATTAATAAGTTGACCAGAAGCAGATTGGTAAGTATTAAGAATTTCTTGAATGGTCTGAGAATCATGAAAAGAATCCCTACAGAGAAAATGACTATGATAAAGAAAATGAGGCTATGATATTTTATCATAAAAAATTATTGATCGAGTCTGGGCGACCGCCCGGGGTCGTCGGACGGTGAAACCGCCCCTGGACCCCACCCTCCTCCAAGAGGTCTAAGGGCAGAACCAAGGGCTCCAAAAACAAACCCAAACCACATGTTGAGATCATGGAATACCCTAATACTTTTATGAAACCCATTTTCATTGAAATCCATGCTGGAAAAGATGTCATCGATTCCATCATCAAGATGGCTTGGCGTCATCAAGCTGACATCTCAGTGCTTAGAGGTGTCGGTCTTGTCTCTAACATTGACATTCACAACCCGATGACATATGTCCGTCCAATCACTTTCCAAGGACCCGTCCAAATGATATCTCTCTGGTACTTACATCAGTCCCAATTGTGATCTTGTTCCTTCTAAGTTTATCACCGACCCTGATTGTTCTTGTTTTTCAATTTACCTATCTGGTATTCATGGTCAAGTGTTTGGTGGGGAAGTTAGAGGGAAGGTCACAGCTTCGAGTGTTGTTCTGGTTACTGTGAATCTTCTTCTTAAGCCCAAGTTTTATAGGGTGGCCTCTGTCAATAGAGGTATTTCCAATGCTGAAAAAGTTTATCAGATGTATGGTGATGTCATCATCCATGATGATCGAGTTGCAGGTGCCAATTCATCCCAGCCGAATCACCAAGTCCTTGATCATTCTCCTACTAACGTGAATGTCAATCAGTGGAACCACTCCACTTGTAATAGTAATCACTAGATATAAAATGTATTGTTAAGAGTTCCTAATTGCATTTTTTAAATCATTTTCATTAATGTTTGAATAAAAGTGGCATTTTTAGTTGTTTTACCTCTTTTTATAAACAAAATAAAACATGTATTCAACAAATTTCTTAATTTTTTTTGTCTTGTTTGTTTCTTTTCATTGGTGTGATTCTAACATTGATAAACAAAATATTTTCAACGGTTTTCATGGTAGTTTACTTTCGAGTTATATATGTTTTTTTATCCATATAATATAAGTGAATATGAGTATTAGTCCCTTCAATATGACATGCCTCTGCTAATTGGACAAACACCAAGTCAATTTTAAAAGCACATGTGACTGTTGTCCAGTGAGCACATGCAAATCATGGTAGCTTTTTTATTAGACATGTTAAAATGAGGATACTAAAACGATAAGAATGTAATATTATAAGTAAAACAAAAGAATTTTTTTCTAGGGATTAAAACCTAGATTCGCTCATACTATAAGGACAACAAACATATACTTTCTTCGTCCCTTAAGATACGTACTCATAACAAAATACACAAGTATTAAGAAAAATTGTCAGAATAATAAATTTGCTTGAAATGTGTGTGATTATTTCTAAATCACCTTTTATGTATAAATGCATTTCACACCGCTTTCGATAAGGTCCATTGAAACACATCATCAATAGTCCAGTTAGACAACGACATTCTAAAAATTTCTCATAAGTTGGGCAAAAAATTCACCTATCAAAATAATGGTTATAATCAATGTCTTCCTAAATCTCTAGGAACTGACAAAACATCAAATCATTACCAGCTATGGTAATTTTAACAAGAGAACAAACCCAAAATATGTATCCCAAACAGACACAAAGAGAAGACAAAACTAGTTAGATAAATTATCTAAATAACTAAATTGATAACAAAAATAGCATACTCAAATTTCGGCAGAAACGAAGATCATTTGTTGAACACACTTTTGTCACCGAAACCAAAATCTTCCTTTTTGCTCTTCACGCTCTCTGTTCTCTCTTTTCAGCTTCATTGTGCGTCACAAAATTCTATTGTCATGCACCACACACTTACTACCTATTAGGGATACATTCCCTTTACTTATGACTAATACTTTTCTCACCTTGTCCATTTCTAGCGCGTCTTTTTTTTTTCTTTCAAAAATGTCATTGGGGTTTTCAGATTCTATAATCTCAAATGAGTTTTCCCCTTTTGGGATGGAAAAATGAGTTTTCACCGATTCAGATTATACAATCCGACCACCCCCTAAGTAGGGTGTGTTTTTTTTGGATTATAAAATTTGAACAACCCTCTTGTGCCAATAATTCAGGGGAAAACAATTCGGATTATATAATATGAATCTAATTAGCACAAAGACCGAGCATGTTTGTAACATAGATAGTTAGTTGAAGAACCATACTAATCATCCTAACCCTAATTTTAGGCCATTGTTAGTTGTTCCCGCCATGTCCTAGTTGAAAATCTGGTTTTCTGAATACTTGATCAGATTGTTCCGAAAAATTCTCAGAAAATCAAAAGAAAAAAAAAATCAAGGATCAAAATTTAAAATTCCATCATTTAGATCCTTTTTTATTTTATTTTTATTATTCACGTTCTCATAAAAATTCGAAAAAATTTGCATTTGTTTTATATGATTTTTAAAACTTTTTGTGGTAATTTTATATTATTTTTTATTCTATTTGACAGGGTTTATCATTTTTTACTTTTTTGTTTTTAAAAGCAAAATTTGCAACAGTTGAAATGTGAGGGATTACGATTGCTGCTTATATATAAGCATATTTTGGATTCTAACTGTGTTGTGTTCGGGTTATAGAATCCAAAACCCCATGAACATTTTTGGAAAAAAAAAAGATAGGGCACACAAGAAATAAATATGGTGAAAAAAGTAGTAGTCTTTATTTATACCACGCACATATGGGTAAAAAGCCCATATCACACATTCATGTGGGCTTAAAGCCCAATTACAACACACACAGAGTTAAATATATTTTTAATCAAAATCTAAATTAAAAAAATGTCTATAATTTACCCCTGTTAGCATAATAAAAAAAGTTGACATAAAGACACGAAGTGACCATCTGAACGCTGGTTAGAATAATAAAAATCCAGCTCAAAATCCCCCATTATCTTTATATGTTGTTATAGAAGATGTTTATTAATTCAAACTGTAACAAATAATTCTTATATTTTTCTCTTTCAAAACAAAAATTCTTATAATCTTTTTCAATTACATCAACAATATAACAAACATAATACAAACTCTTATCTTTTCCAATGAAAATTTGTTTAAAGGTATAATAGCAAATCGATTCCACCAAATTAGTGACATTAAAAGTCTGCCCAAGGTAATTTAGGGACATCAATTTTAATATATTACTTCCTCCATTCTCTTTTAAGTGTCGTTCTAGAATAGTAACACCAAATTAAGAAAGTGGATTTTTTGAGCTTTTTTTTTTTCCTATTATACTCTGATTTTAATATACTAATAAATTCATATTTTCTTGCACACATTTTATCTTTCGAATAAATTTAACTTGTTATATTTCTCTCGTAATAATTGTTTTTTACTCTTTCTCTTGTGAATTCGGTTCTCATTCTTAGTCATTTCCATGGCACGAAAATTTTCATTTTATCATCTCCCCTGGCTCTTGGTTGAATCTTTCGATGTAACTACGGAGTGATTCCACCTTCCCATGGCGGATAACTTTGAGGATGTCTACAGACTTGAGTTGCTTCCTGGAAGTAGTGAAATGAGCTGTGAACTTCCTACCAAGTTTGGTCCACAAGTCAATAGATCTAGCCCTCAAGATTTTGAACCAAGTCGTGGCTTGTTTCTGAAGTGTCAACACAAACATCTTACATTTCACGATATGTGCAAACCTCTAAAAGATAGATGGTTGTCGGGGTCGAAAGTCCAGGTGTAGGGTTATAAGGCCAACATTTTCTGAAGGTCCTTCGACATGGGATAATCATTGATTCTCCTCATAAAAACATTCCTCGAGACGGGTTCTTCATCATAGTCACTTTGTCACATGGATGAGGAAAGGTGACAACGACGATGGGCGAGCCGCTCTTAATGTGTCTGCCTAGACGTCACAGGGGTGGATTTGGGGAGCCGCTCTTAATTCCCCCTTCACGTCTCTGTCGCCCAATTTTCTCTCATTCTCGTGGATTTGGTTGGTGATCTCTTGAGTCGCCGATCTCCATCATTCCGGTGAATCGAGACGTGGACTGTAAACCTGATTGGGGTATAGATAGTTGAGCAACTCACCATATGGGCGAGGTTAGGGATGATTCCACCGTTGTTAAAGTTCCTCATTAGATGGATCTAGACTTGGCCTATTTCCACGACAACCAGGTGTTTGCCTTAGGACGCCATGAGTTCTAATTGGCTTTGAATGTCGTGAACATGTTGCATAGGAGGTCGTTAGTAACACGCCCTCCATTCTAGACTAGAACGATAAGATTCGACCGAAGTAGCAGTTGGACGACATGATTCACTACAAGATTCGCCAAGTGGTTTGTTGTAGAAGCTGGACAGAGTGGTGGTAGAAGCGAGATCATCAGACAAATGTCTGGCAAAGGTATCGAGGGTGTTCCGGCTGGAGTCGGAATTGAGAGACGTGGTTAGAGTATTGTCCTACTATCAGGGTTTTATTGATTCGAGGGGAGAGGAAGAGGCGGTTGTTCCATCCCTCAAATCGTTGTGCGGGAGAGGGTTGATGTGAACAGATGTTGAACGGAGACATGTGTTAACCATGAGATCTGTTTTTTAAAAAGAACAAAGATGCTTGTTATGAGGAAAAGTCCCTAGTGAAGCAGACATTGATCCTACTGGACCTGAGATCCTTTATTGATTGGTTTAAATAGACTTTAAGTAGGGTTCTTCCGCCAACAACCTCCATATTCTTCAAGTGAATGAGGATAGTTTAGTTGCACGCACTTCGATAGTCAAGGCACTAAGCATCATGTAATAATAGGTATTTTAGGCTAAAGTGATCATACCTGACCAATATTCATGAGTTAATACTTATAGTGTAGATTTAGGGTTTACCTAGCCAACTGTCCAGGAGGAACAACTATAGTCCTCAAGGGACGACTGCGAGTAGATTGGAGGAAGATGGTCTCAAATCTAGACTAGAGAGTCGATAGTGCTTCTAGAGATTATTGTTCCTGTCCGGTCCATATTATACTCTGGGTCATTTTTAAAGCGCGACTTGAAATATATACTGGGTCAGACCTTAGCCAAATCAAAACAAATTTGTTAATTTCTACAACACATTCACAATTAACTATGTGATAAAATACGTTTAGATCTGCATTTCAATTTTTTTATATTGACAATACACAACAATTAAATTCTAAAATGGTTTATATATATTTTTCACGAAATTACAAGCATTTAGATCAAAATAGGGTATTCTTTTTGACAAAAAAACAACATAGTAATTTTGATGGGAAGGAAGAAAGTCCTACCAAAATATGTAAGGAAATCGAGTCTAAACAACTAGTACTATATATAGTTTGATATAGTCTAACTGTCTAAGCAACATAGTAGGTATCAAATTATTGATTAAAGTGGTATAATGATAGATTTCATGACCAATATTAATTTATTAGCCTCCTTGGCTTGCTTAATTTGTAATGTTTGTTGTCGTTTAATGTAGGACGGTGCTGGTGCATTAAGTTTTTAACTCCTAAAATCTCTAATTATTATTAGTTGAGCGACACAACATCAAACTCGTATCTTTTGTCAAAGAAAAAAACATCAAACTCGTATCTATAACGTATGTATGTCTCAACCGTAAAACGTTTCAAAAATCAGTTGGAAAAAATATAAAATCCAATATTTTTATGTTTTTATTTATTTTCAATAATACAATTTATATTTAAAAATTTATATGAATAGTAAAATAATAAAATCCACAATTGTTTGTAAAAAAATAGAATATAAAAGTAATATTATGTAACGACTTTTTTTTTTTAAAAAAAATTTGAGCATATCAACATCATAATTTATTACTTCTATTATTTGTTTGAACATATCAACATCATAGTATACTTATTTAAACGACAACGACCAATGCATGATCGGATAAATCTTAAAATTTAAGCTACTAAAAATTTTACCTCTTAAATAAAAAAGTTAGTCAAATTTTTACCCACACATGCTTTATTAGTCCAAGGAAATTCTATTTTCAAATAGTATCATATTTTATTTTTATCATTATTCCCTTAATAAAAAAAAGTAGTATCTATTTTATGATTATGAATTTATATCCATTGATTATGATTTAAATAGTAATTAATTAAATTAAAAAAGAAAAAGGTGGTTGTTCTTGTCTTGAAACAGAACATAGCAGGCGTTGGCAAATATTTTTTCAACTTTCTCGGAAACCAAAAACCAAAAACCAAACATCTCTTTTGTGTTTGTCAGATACTTTTCTTTACCATTGTCTCTGTTTTTCTTTGATCGCTTTCACTCACTTCTGCTACATCACCATCATCATCATCATCATCTTCTTTCTGTTTTCTCCACAGTTTCATCACTCATGTACCTGATTCTCTAAACTTCCACTTCAACTTCAATCCGAGGAGAATCTTGGTTTTTTTTTCAACCTTCATTTTCTTTTTGTTCTGCTTTGTTTTTTTATAACTTAGGCAGATGAACTGAACTAAAGTAACACATTTTGATTTTTTTTTCTTTCAGTAATAGATGTTATTGGAAATTGGAGGATCTGTTTTTGAAGTTGTTTTACTTTTTTTTTTTTGATGTGTTTTGGTGATTTCATCTTTGAATTATGTTTGATGTTTATGTATAATTTCATGTTAGATCGGAGTGGATTTAGGTTTGGTTAACTTGAAGGTGATGTTTTGGATTGGTCCCTAAGATTAGGCTCAGTCTCTGATGTTACAGTACTCTAGTAGTTTCATTTGGTTGTGAGGACATTTTATGTGGGATTCTGGGTTCGATCTCGGGCCCCTCTCCATATGTGTATTTATTTGATTAGGCTCAATCTCTATTGTTACAACCTAGTGGTTTGCATGGGAACCCGGGTTCGCTGGGTTTCCATACTGGTTTCACTTGGGTGTCATCGCTTTTGGTGTCTTTGTTCCTATCTCTCTCTCCTAACCAATCATTCTCTCTCATCTAAATGATCTATTTTAATCATTCATCCATCTTGTAAATACACCAAAGTCACCCAAGTGAAATCCGTTTATTTAAGTATGTGTTGGCGACTCAGTGGGAGTGAGTAGCCTTTGTCTTATTGAGTTTTTACATGTTAGGAATGAAGATGAGGTTAGAGTTGCACTTGTCAATGGAAACTTTTTTAAGGAAGAAACCACGCCACTAGATAGTAGAGTCTGTATCTTAGAGCTATGGACCTATGGTCCCCTCCATTATGTTTAACTGATTAAGTCTTTCATTGGGACCTTGTTTGATAGGAACTTTTGGTTGAAAATGGATTCTCTTTGTTTTTTTTAAATATCTATGTTTTGTTAGTAACCATTTTTGGTTGTGTTGTTGTGGCAGAGTTATTTAAGGAAAAATGTCTGTGGGATCCAAGATTCTTCCTGCTCTCCAGCCTATCAAATCTTTGCCTCCTGGTTTTAAGGTTAACGGTAATCTGATCCGTGATGTAATGGAAACCCGGGGAGACGCTAAATTGAGAAGCGGTGGTTTAGCTGGATCAAGTAGTCCTGAAAATGATGATCTTTCTGAAGAAGCTCAAGATCGTGCCGGTAGCATGGGTCTTTTCAATGAGGACATTGCGTATAGTGGAAAACCTGTATTATTAGAAGACAGGGAATCTATTGTTGATGAAGGCTTGGAATCTGTTCCTCTCCCCTTCCAATCAGTTTCAGTGTCTTCTAGGGAATCTAGGTGGAGTGATACAACACCTTATGTTTCAAAGAAGGTACTTTTAGCTTCAAATCAATTTAATTTAATCTTATTCTCGGTTTTTAAATATGCTGATTTTCCTTGAAGGATGCTCTAGAATTGGATGCTTTTTTCCATTTTTTTTAATTGGAAGTTTAAAGCTCAAATTTTTAATTTTATATGTGTTTGTTGTAGCTTAAGTATATTGTCTTCAATTTTTATATGATCTCTTCCAAATAAACCCCAGAGCTTCAGAATACTCATGACTGATCTGTTCTATAGTACACATATACCATCACTGATTCCAAAGTCATGAGCGTAAGTGTTGTCTAGCAGCAGTAGAGGAACTTCATATCTTATTGAAATTTGATGTTAGTTTGTTTAACAAGAGATTCTTCATACAGAGTACAGACTGAAATACTTCACGTGTACAACTATTTAAGATTAAGAAACAATTTTAGGATTAGAAGAAGGCATCAGAGAGAGATTTATAACATGAAATCTTTTTATAACATGGATTTCTCAATGATATCCCACAATCAAGAGAATTGGCGGAATCCCCTGAAACCATTTCATAAAAGTTCATTGATAGCCTGGACTACCATTTGATAGTCCAGCTCAAAAAATGACATTTGTGTTTCGTAAGTCACAGTCACACTGGATGGCTAGCCAAGGACCCATGGCCTCGCTTTCTTTAACAAACCTTTGGAGCAAACCAAATGGTGTAGGCTTTGATAAAACCCCCTGATGCATCATGAAGACAGAAACCTGTGCTTATGACTCCCAAATTCTGATGGAAACATGTATCCAAGTTATATTTCAACTTCCATGGAAGAAGCTGTCCATGGAAATAAAACATTTATTTCAATTTCTGAGATACATAAAGTTTGGAAGCAATTATGATTGGGGATGGCCATTGTCTTGTTTGTCTTCTGCTATCACTTTAATCAAGTATTGTTTTTGACATATATCCTTATGTGGTGGTTTGAAAATTGAAGTCGATGATTATTGATTTTCTTTGATATTTTTTATTTTTATTGACTCAGTTTCATATATCCTTTCTACTGACTGTTGAGAATGTCTTGTCTTGATAAAGAGTAATTCATGTCAATTTAGAGATTTGCTACCATTTGTTGTCTGTCACTATTCTATTGCCAAACAAAAACTTCTTTACTGTTGTTATTTCTATCTTTTTAATTAATGATTTCGTGGTGTGTGGGGAATGTCATGCAATTGTAAGCAATTCTACCGTTTCTATGAATCAAATTTTGTAAAAGATTCAAAACAGGGAATGCCATGTTAGCAATTCAAGAAAATAGTTTGATGAGCTTGTTTGAGTTATTAATCATTTGTTGATTGCCTTAAATTTGAATATTGTTGACTTTCCCTTACTTTTGATGTTAACTATTTCAGAAACTTCAGTCTTGGTTTCAACTTCCAAATGGGAATTGGGAGCTGGCAAATATAATAAAAACTTCTGGAACGGAATCTGTTATTTCATTGACGGATGGGAAGGTAACATAAATAAGTTATGAATATTTCTCTAGGGTGGTGTTCTTAGTTTTTAGCTTTATTAACCGCACAGCCTCACCTTCTTTGGGATTTGTTATAGGTTTTGAAAGTGAAACAAGACAGTTTGGTATCGGCAAATCCTGATATTCTTGATGGAGTGGATGACCTCATGCAACTTAGTTATTTAAATGAACCGTCAGTTTTATACGATCTACAGTATAGATACAATCAAAATATGATCTATGTAAGCTTTAATGTCTCTTCGAATTTTTTCACAACACTTTATCTGATCATAACTCTTACCGTTATCTGTGTAACTGTGAAAATCAGACAAAAGCGGGGCCTGTTTTGGTTGCTGTAAATCCTTTCAAGAAAGTTCCTCTGTATGGTAACAATTATATTGAAGCCTACAAGCGTAAAGCAACAGAAAGCCCTCATGTATATGCAATTACAGACACAGCCATCCGAGAAATGATACGAGGTAACTTTTTATATCCTCGTATGAACATATATGGATGGAGTTTAAGAATAACAGTTAAGACTTCTTCCATTCGTTTTAAGCAAGAACTTACACCAGCTCTTGTTTTGTTTTTCAGATGAAGTTAATCAGTCTATAATTATAAGGTCAGTTATTTTTGTTGAATTCACCTTTAATGAGTAGCTAGTCATGAGAGATTGTACTAAATTTAATTTCTATAAGCTGCTCTCAAATTGTGAACTATAACAAGTATTGAATTTATTCTTGTCTATACTTGTTTTCCGTAGAATTAACTGAACATTATCATTTTTGAGACTTAGTCAGATCGTAGGTTGCTTACATTTCTTGCCTTGAAAATATTTATTCAAATTGTAGAATTTATTGGGATAGGGACAAACATAACATAATGATGACCTCATTCTTTCTTACCTGGTTGACATGTTGATGGATATAGAGGCTTCATTGTACTGTATGCAGATTTTGTCATTACTGTGAAACTTTTTCTTGGTTGTTCTTATCCTTGTTTTCCCCTTAGATGTGTATTGTGTTTGAATTGAGGCATATAATAATAGTTATGATCTACAAATTCAGTGGTGAGAGTGGAGCTGGGAAGACAGAGACAGCAAAGATAGCAATGCAATACTTGGCTGCTCTTGGAGGTGGAAGTGGAATAGAGTATGAGATATTAAAGACTAATCCAATACTTGAAGCCTTTGGTAATGCAAAAACTTTGAGAAATGACAACTCAAGTCGTTTTGTAAGATTCCTTACCGGTCATATCAATTCTTGAAATGGCTATTCTTGTGGATTTCATATTTTGAGTTTCTCTATCTATGTTAAAACAATAAAACTATTATCATATATTCTTCAATTCTGGAAGTTCTCATAATTTGGTTGAATGTGTGACAGGGAAAGCTCATTGAGATACACTTCAGCGAAACTGGAAAAATTTCTGGTGCTAATATTCAAACATGTAGGTTTTTCTGCTGTTTAATGGTTGAAACTTGAAACCAATGTACCTTTGCTCTCTCAGAAAGTTTCTAACTAATTATAATGTTAAATGTTTGTATCTATGTGTTGAATTCATGTGATGCTCCTGGCCTGCCATCAACAGTTTTGCTTGAAAAGGTAATTATACATTTTTCTGAGCTAAATTTTCAAGGTTTTATCTACATTACATCCGTAGACACTAATGTTGTTTGGTATCTGACAGTCTAGAGTAGTTCAATGCAATGAAGGGGAAAGGTCATATCATATATTTTATCAGCTATGTGCCGGTGCACCACCATCTCTTCGAGGTAATTACTGGCTTGTACCCGACTATCATTTCTGCAATACTTTGTTGCATATTGTGAATATTTCTTAAGTCTTTATCTTGTCAATGGTTGTTGGAAACTATTTCCTACTCAAAAAGAAATAATCTATTTGGTGTTATACAAATTGTTTTTTTTTGTTTAGCTGTCATATAATTACTTTCCTTAGTTGTATAGTCTCCAATAATACAAATTGTAAACCTTGTATTTATAATGGATTGTTCTCGGACGTGCCGGAAAACTTTGTAAATTATTTGCCCATCTTGAGATGGTACAGTAATTTTCTAGAAAAGGTTCTCTCTAAGGAAATTGCCGAGTCTATCAACTGTAGTGACCAACTTGTAGATATTCTAATGAAGTCTCTTCGAGGTTCTCAAACTCGGTTCATTTATAACAAACTTGGTGTATATGATTTGTATGCCCTAGCTAGAGGGGGAGCGTTGAAACGTATCTCCAATTTAGGGAGAATATAATCTATTTATTGTTGTATATATTTTGTTTTTATTTGTATTGATATAAGAAGGATAAGAATAAGAAGAAATATAATTATGGTGAAATATGATTGTAAATAATTTGATAGTAACATGATGCAATAGACTAAACACCAACCTCTATTGATAGGAATATACAAGACTCCAAATCTTTAATAAATAAATAAATTTGGAATCAAATTTTGATAATAATTAGGTAATATGGAAACTAACCCTATGAGATAATCTAAGATACTCTAAGATTAAAAACTGATTCTAGGAGATATACTAAGATAATCTAACATAATATCAAAGATATTAGAGACATTTCATATATTCTAGTATAACAGCTTACTGGTTTTGTAAAACAGAAATTCATTCATATATTGTGCAAAAAGTGAAATAGTTGGATTGATTATAATGCTGCAAACTTTAGGAATAATAAAAATAAAAATGCTTGCGTTTGATGATAGAACTTGGTAGCATATATTTAGTTAAAGGATTTAATTCATATGCCTTTGACTTTAATCATAATTACTAAGTCGTACATATGGCTGGTTGTGATTGTGACGGTGTAAAACTTTTCAGACTGGCGATGTATACAAATTAAACTCTTCACGAGATAGAAAATCTAATAAGGCCTTATTTCCACTTGTGGCAGTGTGAGGATGATCTTATCTGGGTGGTGATTCTGACTAACAGGATACTGTGATTCCCATAGAAGGTGATTCCCATAGAAGCTGTATTTGGTAGGTGTAGTAGGCCTCTATCCTGTTATTTTCTTCCAGTATGGGATATCAAACTGTTCCAAGTAGGCTATTGCTTGGCAGTTTAGCATGATAACTGTGGCATAAATGGAATGATGTGGAAATAGCAGGCAGATCAGAGCGTCTTTCAGAAAAACCGACCCAATAGTCCACTGTACGACACACCAAGTGCACATCAATGACCCAAAAACGATCTATCCGAAGTAAATTACCATGCTCTGATGAACAGTTATGATCTGGAGCTTTAAATAACCAACATGTAGTGATGCTGGCTCTACTAGTCTGCAACAAGTCGTGAGTTTAATTCTGAGTTCTACTGTGATGTTGTCCGAAGAAAGGATTAGACCTTTGAGGATTCCTTCGATTTACAATTGGGGTTATCAAGAAGAAAAGGTGAAGGTGGTTAGAAGAGTAAGCCTTAAGCAAAGAAGGGTTCCGGAGAAAATCATCTCATGGATTTAGCATTTACACTCTTCTAACTGGATTAGTTGATAACGTTGTGGAATCAAATAGATGCAAGACATAGTTGGTCTATAATTCGCTAGTCACGCTTCTACTCGAGCTTCTAAGGACTTGGTATGAGAACCATCACCTAGATTGAGAGATGGTATTACTGAGAGACTAATTGAGTTGTTAACTTAAATGGAATGGTATGAGTGGCAGTGATTGCTAGTTTAGGATCCTACTAATTCTGAATTAAACAGTACAATCTCTGTTTGTTGGGGAATACCGTTGATTCTTGGTGAGATGCCGTGTGATTTTCAGAAAAAGTTGCTTCAAACAGTAACAAAAAGGAATCAATTTCAACAAAAAGACAGTATTTTATTTTTTAAAAAAATATCCATGCAGTTACACTTCGATAGTAATTTTTTTTTTTTTTTGTTAACAAACTTC
>Ga0228710_1004871_pt1 | contig 21066 bp, 20 predicted proteins | sample MedpolnodulmetaG_FD_177995 | JGI IMG/M metagenome (GOLD analysis project Ga0228710, IMG submission 177995) | Root nodule microbial communities from Medicago polymorpha collected in Santa Monica, California, United States - pink nodules | ecosystem: Host-associated > Plants > Roots > Nodule... | reverse complement strand
TGCTCTCTGTCGAGAAGTGCGATTTTTAACCCCAAAAACCCAATTTTCATCAACCTTAACCCCAAAACTGATAGGAAACTCAACCTATGATCATTCTACAGTCTGAACATCAATTATCTATGAATTCAACGGACTTTCTATACTCTTAACATCCAATTCTACAAGTTCTACCATCAATTATCGGATTCTTAACCCTAATTCTCAAATTCTCATGAACAACAACAAGACTACATGCTAAATTCAATTTCAGAATTATATCACTTAAGATTAGAGAATATGAGTCCCACCCTTACCTTAGATTAGATGATTGCAAGGTTCTACGAGTTCTTCTCTTCTCTTGGTTCTCTTCTTCTCTAGGTTCTCCTCTTCTCTTGGTTCTCCTCTTCTCTTGCTTCTCCTCTTTTTCTCCGAAAGCTTCTCCCTAATTTGTGGCTGCTCTCTTCCTTTTATATCTCACACCCTCAACATATTTCTCAACCAAATATACGTATTTTCTAACTGAGTCCACATATATTTTATAACTAAACCCACACATATTTTCTAACTAAACCAACGTATTTTCTAACTAAATCCAAACCACGTATTTTCGTACTAAATCCAAACCACGTATTTTCTAACTAAATCTACATATATTTCTTAACTAAATCCACACCAGCCCCTCAAATATATTTATTCTAAATATCCAACATATTCTACTAAAAAATATAATATAAAGTCACTTAATAAAATATTAAAACACCACAACATGTCATAAATCAACATAAATCACATAAGTCATATAAAAGACTCTAAACTCAACCAAAAATAATTAAATAATAAATTGGGGCGTTACAGAAAACGAGGTGTTACAGTGTTTATAGTAGTTCACCCTTTTTCGTCCTCGCTAAGGGCTACATCTACTCTACTTGATGATATACGCCTTCACCAAGGTCATCCACTATGTAACAAATGTTGATTACAATGTTTAGAAGAGTTCCTTCAAATTAAAGCCCTAATTCTTCAACTCCTATGTAAAACACTCCCCCAAACTTCAAGTACCCCTTGAATTTGGTGCTTCTTGAATCTTCGGATCCTTGAATTACCTGTGCACTCCTTCGAACTCTTCACTCGAGTCTTCAACGCTACGTCCAAAAAACGAACCCCCTTCGACTTCAAGAACGATTAGAAAGACCCCCAAGTCCTTTGGAGGTGAAATGAGATTATTCACTTCCTTTGAAGCCTTGATTAAGCCCAATCAATCTTCTTGAGAGAACCAACTTACAATCCCTACTAGCACCCTAGAGAATCTATACACTCAAAGAACAAAGTGATTCTAAGAAAAAGTGTTTAATCTTGAAGAATGCATGAACAGTGAGTTTTTGTGATCTAGAGAGAATAAATGCAAATGATTCAATGATTTGGGTGTTATGAGGAAGTGTGTATATATAGAAAAGGGTGGCAAGTGCAAAATTTCGGCCAAAAACAACAGAGTGAATCGATTCACTTACTGTGTGAATCGATTCAGACAACTAAATGACAAGCCAAATGAACAATGAAGATTGATATGCATCAGACACAAAATGAATCTATTCGAATATCCCCATATGAAGATTGATACGATTCAAACTCTTATGAATCGATTCAATCAAAGTCAGAGAGTTTCATGATACGATTCACTGAAATTTGAGTCGATTCAGGCAAGAAAGAAGTGAAAAATAGATGCTGTCAACATTTGAATCAATTTAGGAAAACTATGAATAGATTCACTGCGATACTAATCAGGAAAATTCGACTGGATTCAAAAGGAGTGACACAAGGAAAATGGAGAAAAGGAATGCTAGATATGAATCAATGAATCATGAATTGAATTAAGCAATTCACGGAAGGATTTTCCATATATGACAACACACGAGACATCAAGGAATCACATGACACAATGAGACATGATTTGCTAGGGTGCTTTAACAAGTTTCTAAACTAAAGCTAATCAACATACAAGAACATCATAAAAACATAAACTAAAGAGATAAGCAATATCATCATCAAATAACCTACCCATCTTAGACATCATCAAAACATAAACTAAAGCGATAAGAAATATTATCTTCATTCTCCCCCTTTTTGATGATGTCAAACATATGTTAATGGTGTGGGCTAATCTCTCCCCCTGAAACATAGCATACAAGAAACACACCAAACGAGCAAACAAATATGGCAATATATGTAGTCGCATAGTCACGTATGAAGAAATATATATCAACATTATCTCCCCCTTTGACAACGTCAAAAACGGATATTAACCAAAGTGGAATATCATAAACAAGCAAGTAAGTAATCTCAATTGACTACAAGTTGACATAAACATGCATAGATACCGATGAACATGCATACAATCAACATTAAAGATAACAACAAGCATGGATACCAATGACCATAAACATGAAAACCAAATTTCATGAACAAGACAATAATCATGATGACATAACCTCCCCCTTTAACAATGTCAAAGAGAGATGGTGCAACAGTGCTTTTTACAAAACAAATGCCCAACATAAGAAAAAGGAGTTACCATGCAATTTATTTAGTGAACATTTAACCAAACAAGATTTTAGGGAACACCCCCGAAACAAATAGCATGTAAACAATCACAATTGAATTACAAGCAAGCATGCAAGACAAGGCATAGAGAAAATACAAATAGCATGCAATAAGGGATGAATAAAATCAACGATAAACTACTACTCATGCATAATATTACAATGGTAGCATGATAAGAACATATCATACACAAGATAGGGTAAGAGGAAATTTTCAAGGAGAAGTCAAAACACTTTTTGACCCTCAATGAAAATTCTTTACCTATAACCAAAACTTACTCCCTTGTAAGAGTGCTCTAAGGAGAGATGATAAGAGAGACGCCTATTGTGACCATCCAACATGATAAGACAATGGAGAGGCTAAGAATTTGAAGTCCTCGTGTACGCCTTCATCACATTTTTTTCCCATGATGTCCTTAAGAATTTTATAACAATTTGAACCACTTCAATCTATTCCTGCTGATGAAGAGGTTGTAGGTGAACCAACATTACCTGAGTCTGCAAATCATGAAGAATCATCCTCATCTCATCCCAAACCAACTACCCAAACTTCTGATCAATCTGTTTTGGTTGAACTGACAAATCACTATTCAGGTGAATTACCAGGATTTGAGTCCAACCTAGAAAGAGCCTCCGAAGCAGCTTCTGATGAAGTTACTTTAGAAAGCCCCCAACAACAAGCACCAAACTTACAAATGGCCTCAAATACCTACACTGATATCATCATTCACCCTGTTTATCAACCATATCATCTCAATGCCACACACTCTAATGTCTCTCTTGGTATTGCATTAAGAAACCTTGCCAACAAGAATGTTTCCTCTCATATTTTATTTGCTTCTGAGATTCCATCCTCAGAACAACCTACACTTGTTGTGCAACCTTTGAGTGTAGCTCAACCTTCAGAAGCTACATTTGTTTCTCAAACCCATAATGTCAACCTTACTGAACCTGAGCAAACCCATCAGTGGTTTAAACCTGGATTCTTGAATCAGTCTTTAGGCTCATCTTCCACTTCAGCTCTAGAGTCTGTTCATGATCAACCATCTGAACCTTCCACCTAAATGGTTGTTACTGAGAACACTGCCACAGACTTACCTTCATCTTCAACCCAAGCTCTTCAAACTTGTACTCCTATCTAAACCACAAATATCTCTTCCCCACCTACCCTATTTCTAGATTCTATTATCTTAGCAGATGTGTGTGAGAGTATTTTTAAGGAGCTGAACAAGTTAGTGAAGGCCAGGAACAACTTTGTCCATGAAGAAGACTATGTCAAGGAATGGAGAAGACAGAGAGAAAGAGTAGACTTTGTTATGAGTGAACTTCAGAAGTCATCTTTTGAAGCGCATAGCAATGCTCATAACACTATAAATGATTGTTTCAAAGATGTTGTTAAGAGCATGCAGGAAGTGGAAATCAAGAGGACTCAAGAGAGGAGCAAGCTTTACATTTCAGACACTCCCATGTTCTTGAATGCTTTAGGAATCATTTCTTCAAATGTTCATTCTGAGAATCTGGATCTCAAGTGGTTGACCAAGCTGAAAGTTCAAACCGATTCTCCTATTCTTGAGAAGCTGAAGAATGATTCTGAATTAGAGAAGGAGAACAAGAGACTGAAGAAAGAACTTCTAGAGCAAAGATTGCTACTAGTTGAATACAAGAGGCAAACATAAGCTCAATTGGAAGAAGCAAGATTGAGGGAAGTCAATCTTATCAGAAGCAACAATGAGTTTAGAGAAGAAATGAAGAAGCAATCAGAGACTACAAACAGCTTAGTTAGAGATCTGATGGATATGATCCAGAAACAAGCCAAGCCTTAGTTGCACACCCTTTAGCTTGTTTATTTTCTTTGTTTGTACTTCTAAATACTTTCTGCTTCTGACTATGTTTATGCTTCTGAATTCACTTTCTGTGCCTCTGAACTAATATTATCTACCTTATTTTGAATTAATTTTCTCACTCTTTTTTGTCTTTATCTTTTTGTTGATGACAAAAGGGGGAGTAGATGTATAGTATTTATAGGCTCTAAACCCCATTAATTTAATTTTAATCAAGTTAAATTAATAGGACCTTCATCTCATCTCTTAGACTATTTTAATGTGAGATTATTCTGAGGGTTATTACGTTTTTAATGGTGAATTTAATTAACATGGATAGAACTCAGGGGGAGCTTACAAACCTCATACCCTTAAAGTCAATGTGTTAATTAGATTAACAACAATTGAACATTTTAAATACTAATGTTTGTCATCATCAAAAAGGGGGAGATTGTTGGAACAAAATGTGTTTAACATTACCCTTTAAGTTTTGATGATAACAAGGTATTAAAAATTGTCAATTGGAAATGCTAATATTTGTTCAAGTGTGCAGGACCATAGACAAAAATTTAGTGTCTCTTAATTAAAGCATAGGTTCTGAAAGAACAAATGAGAGCAATGGAATCAACAAGTAGGAAGCTTGAAGCATCTGAAGAAAAGAGGTTCTGAAGACAAAGTACTCTTGAAGTGCTGACGTCATCAGAAGCACCTCATCAGAAGTATGATCACCAGAAGCAGTTCAAATGATTTAATCACTCCTAGCATTGCAGAAGACTGGAAGAATGAAGCAATGACTAATTCAAATGGATTTGAAGGCATTGGATGCTTTTTCGTTAGAGAGAGTTGAAAAAGGACAATTGTACGAAGTGTACAACCACTATCTCCACTACTCTGATTTGTGTCTGCAATAGGACAAGAACAACAGCTATGCCTGCACCAGTGTTCCTCCAGACTTGGAATGGATTTGAAATTGATCCTTCTTATGACAATAACCAAATCAGGAAAAAGATCATTGGTGATTTGATCAAGCTTCAAACGACTCTTTTTTGATGTGCTGGCAATTCACAACGTCTCTTTCACACCTCTATATAAAGGAGTGAAGACTTCGAGAATTGTAAGACTCAACAACAATTTACAAGTGCCAAAACTCTTCTGAAATTGTTCTGCATCAAAAGTTCACTTAGAATTTCTTATCAAAGTTCATATCTTAGAAATTCTAGAGTCTTAAAAGTCTGTATCTTATTTGTATTGTGAACACCACTGATTGTATATCAAGTGTTCAACCTCAAACAAATTTCCTTGTAATTTTGTTTGAATAGAAGTCTCTTGCTTGTGTGCTTGAGCATAGGAAGTCTCTTGATTTAGTTCAGGAGCATAGGAAATCTCTTGCAGTTGTGCTTGAGTAATTTGAAGTCTCTTGCTAGTTGTAGCAGTGAGCAGTTGTAATCAGATATTACATTTTAGTGAACTCTCCTTGGAAGTTCAAGGGGGACAGGACTACTTTCGGTTTGTGAAAGGAACCTGTATAATTGCTTTGTCTTTCTTCTCTCTCTCTCTCTCTCTCTCTCTCTCTCTGTTTTTATCCGCTGCATTTAGATTCAGATTATCACTTCAGAAGCTGAACTCTATCTGTTTCTGATCAGTGACTTCTATAGGAGAAAACGAAGAAATGTTTAGCGAAATTATTTTCATGAATCATGGTTCTTGCCATTTCATGTAAAGTTCTATTCTTTCTCTCTACAACCCCATTTTGCTGTGAAGTTCTAGGAGAAGAGAATTCATGGATAATTCCATGTTTTTTCAAAAAAAGCTTCAAATGGCTCATTTTCAAATTCTCCACCATGATCACTTCTTACTTTTAAAATCTTCATTTCTTTTTCAGACTGTATTTGAGTGCAGAAGTTACTGAATACACCATAAGTATTATCCTTAGTTCTTAGGAATTTTACCCAAGTCCATCTGCTGTAATTATCAACAATGACTAATCCATATTTACTTCCATATAAGGATGCAGTCTTAACTGGTCCAAATAAATCAATATGAAGTAATTCTAAAGGTCATGAGGTTGAGACAATGTCTTTTGTTTTAAAAGATGATTTCACAATATTCCCTTTCTAGCATGCACCACAAAGTGCATCTGAATGATAGTCAATGTTAGGTACGCCTTTGACAAGTTGTAACTTACTAAGCTTAGAGATTAATCTCCAATTAGCATGTCCCAACCTTTTGTGCCATACCAATTTCTTATCATTCACTAATAGAAGGCAAATCACCTTCTGATCAACCAGTTCAGAGAAGTTGATTTTATAGACATTTTCTATCCTCTTTCCTTTGAATACTATGGAGTTGTCATCCTTGTTGATTACTGTGCAGTTGGTCTTACCAAACATCACATCATAACCATTGTCACAAAACTGACTGATACTTAATAGGTTATGTTCAAGACCATCTACCAACCACACATTATTAATAGAGATAGAGGAGTTACCAATAGTTCTTATACCAGTGATCTTGCCAGATTGATTGCCTCCAAACTTCACATTTCCTCCTTCTTTCATTGTGAGGGTGAGGAACATAGACTTCTCTTCTGTCATATGTCTTGAGCAACCGCTGTATAGGTACCATGATTTTTTCTTTTCCTTTGCTCTTAGGCATATCTGTGAAGGTGAGAAAAACACAAGAAGGGGGCGCGGGAGGGTTGAATTATGTTAGCTTTTTCTTCGTTTTCTCCTGCTGAAGTCACTGATCAGAAACAGATAGAGTTCAGCTTCTGAAGTGATAATCAAAATCTAAATGCATCGTGTCGCGTCATTTTTCGGAGGTCAAGGCTATTTGACTAGCTTTTGACTCGCTAATTTATTTCATGACTGAACATTTAATTTTTAAGAGAAAAGGGGAAAAAATTTCAAAACACCCCTTTGAAAAGATTTAGGGTTCGGGGGTTAGTTACGTAAAGGGAAGGTGTTAGCACCCTTTACGTCCGTAGTACTCTACGGGAACCTCTTGGTTTCATTTAACGTTTTGTGCTATAAAACTTGCTTGTTTTGAAAAAAGAATTAAAGTGGTAAAGAAAAGAAGAGACCTATTTATCTACATGTTTTATTGATTTGGAAGGACGAGCGTCCTTTGCCTACGTACCCGTGAAGGACCAAAACCTCGTAGTTCGGGGTTGAAATTGACGTTTGATTTGTTTTTTGTGTTTTTTATTAGTTTTGAAAATGGTTTTAAAATGAAAAGAAAGCCAAGTGGCAAATGAGAATTGGTTTGTGTTTTTTGATATTGAAGAAAATTGCTTGAAATGGAATTAAATTGATTAATGTTTGATTAAGAAAGTAAACTAAAAAGTAACGGATCGCTTGATCTTGAATCAAGGTTTATTAAGAAAATGTTTTTTTGTGATTTTGGATTATGTGAATGTTTTTGGTGTTTTTAACTGATTAATAATTAAAACTAAAATTAAACTATCGGAGCAAGAAAATAAAAAGCGTCGGTACTTCGTGGCGACGTTGGGTCACCACGAAGTCCATTAATCCTAAGATAAGAGGCATACGCATCCGCACGTACACATGCACCTAACACTGTTACATAAAAGCATAGGATACATGGTACGGTCTGCAGAAAATAAACGACGGAAATAAATGATTTATTTTTTAGCCTAATTCTAAATTCCGTGTTGTAAACTACGAACTAAATTAAAAATGTGTAAAGCTAGAAAATTAAACTAAAATGCATGAATTGTTTATATTTAAGCCTAATATACAAATTAATAATTAAGAATGCCTAAAATTAAAATAAAAATGCAAAAAAAGAACTAAACAAATATGAGATGTTGTAAAATAAAGTGTGATAAAAAAAATAAAAATGCATGAAAGAAAATGAATACGATAAAAAAAAATAGAGAAGAAAAGGAACAAAAATGGTTGAATGCAGAAAAAAGGGGTGCAGCAGTATTATGGGGGGTGCAGAAAATAAAAAGGAGGAAGAAGGACAAGGGGCGCGCGACTGGGCCTGGGTTGAGATTGGGCCGGTTTGACCCACGGATCTTGGGTCGGTTCGGGAGGGAGTATATAAGGGTTGAGACCCATTTTTTTCCTCATTTTTTCTTTTCTTTCTCTCTCTTCTCCCTCTTTCACTCGGTTCTCTCTCTCTCTTCTCTCTCCTCCCTCATTCATCTTCTCCGACGAGAAGAGTAGGTGGAGGTGGTGGCGGCGACGCGGTGGCCTGCCGTCTTAGGCGGCGGCGCCGCCGCTGGAGTTGTAAAAACAACTCCTTTTCTTGATTTTTTCAGTTCTTTTTATTCTATTCTTTCTTCTTATTCCACTTCTCAACTTAAAATTCCCAAAAAAGTAACGTGTTGTTCTAGATCTACAAAGAAAGTTTTATACTTTTTGTGTTCTTTTGAGTCCGATCTATGTTGTGGTGTGACTGTTAGTGTTGGAACCGGTTGTGTTGTGTTTGGTTTTGATTGTGTTGTGTCGTCGTGTGGTGTGCCGTCGTGTGTGTCGATGCGTTCTGTGTTGTGGCTTGAGGTCACAGTTTTGTTTCTTTTTTTTACGGCTGCTTGGTATTGGTGTTTGACAATCTGTGAAATGGGTTGTGAAATTTGTGTGTTGATGATTATTTGTGTTATGCGATTTCTGGCATTTGTGTGTTTGTTCTCTTGTTGTACTGGCATGTGTTATCCTGGCTGTTGGTCCCTTTTCTGGCTGTTTTGCAGGTCTACTTATAAAAGATGATGTCTTGTCCACCAAGGGTCTGAGACGTGGATGACAGCCTGTGTTGGGCTGGTTTGGACAAAAAGAAAAAATTTTGGACATTAAAATAAAAATAAAAGACCCCAAATAAATAAAAGATAAAGATTAAAAGAAAAATGAATTTAAAAGGAATTAAAATAAAAGATGGAAACTATAACTAAAAAAAAAAAATAATTGAGAGAAGAGGGCCCGACTCGGAACCAAAATGAGGTATTTTAAAATACCTCTCTGCCGAAATTTTTACTGAAAATCAGAGCCGAATGGCGTATGAATGCAGAGTCAAACGACACGTGTTAGTGACATCTTAGGTCAAAAATTGGGGTATGACACATCAGATAAAAACAAAGAGAGAGAGAAGAAAGACACGAAGCAATTATACAGGTTCCTTCCACAAACCAGAAGTAATCTTGTCCCCCTTGCACTTCCAAGGAGAGTTAACTAAAATGTAATATCTGATTACAACTGCTCACTTCTACAACTAGCAAGAGACTTCAAATTACTCAAGCACAACTGCAAGAGATTTCATATGCTCCTGAACTAAATCAAGAGACTTCATATGCTCAAGCACACAAGCAAGAGACTTCTATTCAAACAGAATTACAAGGAAATTTGTTTGAATTTGAACACTTGATATACAATCAGTGGTGTTCACAATACAAATCAGATACAGACTCTTAAGACTCTAGAATTTCCAAGATATGAACTTTGATAAGAAATTCTAAGTGAACTTTTGATGCAGAACAATTTCAGCAAAGTTTAGGCACTTGTAAATTGTTGTTGAGTCTTACAATTCTCTAAGTCTTCACTTCTTTATATAGAGGTGTGAAAGAGACATTGTGAATTGCCAACACATCAAAAAAGAGTCGTTTGAAGCTTGATCAAATCATGAATGATCTTTTGCCTGATTTGGTTATTGTCCTAAGAAGTATCAATTTCAAATCCATTCCAAGTCTGGAGGAACACTAGTGCAGGCATAACTGTTGTTCTTGTCCTATTGCAGACACAAATCAGAGTAGTGAAGATAGTGGTTGTACACTTCATATAATTGTCCTTTTTCAACTCTCTCCAACGAAAAAGCATCTAATGCCTTCAAATCCATTTGAATTAGTCGTTGCTTCATTCTTCTAGTCTTCTGCAATGCTAGGAGTGATTAAATCATTTGAACAGCCTTTGAAGAATCAATGCACGTTAAATTTGATGACAAAGAGCCTGGAAATGAAACTCCAGAGCAAGATGAAAGTGTTGAAGATATACAAGTGCTTGAAGATACTCCAGAACCTTATCAGACTGCTGAAGCTGAAATCACACCAGAAGCTCAAGATGAAGTAGCTTTTGATGAAGCTCAAGATGGTTCTTAGCAAGCTAAGCAATCCAAGAATATATTCAAGTACAAATCATCACATCCCGAGGATCAAATCATTGGAAACAAAGATAGTCCTAGAAGAACAAGATCATATTTCAGACAAGAATAGTCTGTGATAGGATTGTAATCAGTGATAGAACCTACTAAAGTTGATGAAGCACTTTCAGATGATGGAGTGATATTAGCTATGCAAGAAGAGCTCAATCAGTTTCAGAGAAATGATGTGTGGGATCTGGTACCCAAACCTCAGAAGAAGAACATTATTGGAACAAAATGGGTATTCAGAAACAAGATGACTAAACAAGGTGAAGTAGTCAGAAACAAAGCTAGACTTGTTGCTCAAGGTTACAGTCAACAAGAAGGCATTGATTATACTAAAACAATTGTTCCAGTAGCAAGATTGGAAACAATCAGGTTACTTCTATCCTATGCAGTAAATCATGGCATAATATTATATCAAATGGATGTAAAGAGTGCTTTTCTCAATGGAGTGATATCAGAAGAAGTGTTTGTCAAGCAACCTCCTAGTTTTGAGGATCTTAAGTATCCTGACCATGTTTATAAACTAAAAAAATCAGTATATGGCTTGAAACAAGCTCCCAGAGCTTGGTATGATAGATTAAGTGATTTCTTGATTAAAAATGATTTTAAAAGAGGTCAGGTTGACACAACACTCTTTAGAAGGACTCTTGAGAAAGACATTCTTGTTGTGCAGATATATGTGGATGATATAATATTTGGTTCTACTAATGCATCTCTTTGCAAGGAATTCTCTAAGTTAATGCAGGATGAATTTGAAATGAGCATGATGGGAGAATTGAAGTTCTTCCTTGGAATTCAAATTAATCAAAGCAAAGATGGGGTGTATGTTCATCAAACAAAGTATACAAAGGAGCTTATGAAGAAGTTCAAGCTGGAAGATTGTAAACTGATGAACACTCTAATGCATCCAACCTGCACTTTAAGCAAAGAAGATACTAGACTAAAGGTAGATCAGAAGTTGTATAGAGGTATGATTGGTTCTTTGTTATACCTCACTGCATTTAGGCCAGATATTTTATTCAGTGTATGCTTGTGTGCAAGATTCCAATCAGATCCTAGAGAGTCTCATTTAACTATTGTTAAAAGAATATTCAGGTATTTGAAGGGAACAACAAATCTTGGACTCCTCTATAGGAAATCCTTAGATTATAAGTTAGTTGGATTTTGTGATGCTGATTATGTTGGTGATAGGATTGAAAGAAAATCAACCAGTGGAAACCGTCAGTTTCTTGGTGAGAATCTGATATCCTGGGCTAGCAAAACACAAGCAATTATTGCCTTGTCTACAGCAGAAGCAGAATACATCTCAGCTGCAAGTTGTTATACACAACTACTTTGGGTAAAACATCAGTTGGAAGACTATCAGATTAATGCTAACAGTATTCCCATTTATTGTGAAAATATTGTTGTTATTTGTTTGTCAAAGAATCCAATTCTACATTCAAGGGCAAAGCATATTGAAATCAAACACCACTTTATTAGAGATTATGTTCAAAAAGGAATTTTGAATATACAATTCATTGATACTGAACATCAATGGGCTGATATATTTACTAAACATTTAACTGTGGAAAGATTTGATTTTATAAAGAAAAATTTGAACATGCACTTTGTGACTGATTAAATTTGCTTACCTCTGAATAAGAAGTTAGGTTCTGAAGTTGTTTAGAAGCTATAGTCCATCAGAAGCTCTTAACTGAGATTCTGAGGAAAATTTGCTTCTGAGGATGGCATCAGCATCTGAACTTCAGAAGCTGGATTTTGTGCTTCTGAATAGCAATGTTAGTGGAAACGTTGGAAGTTACTTTTTGGTAGCACCTGTCCCACTAACTTGGCAGTTACTTTGAGAACTTCTGACGTTGCTTAAGTGTATTGGTGTATAACGTAAGAGGGCAATGATGATTTATGCTTTAAATGTACTATCTCGCGCCCCCTATGTCATTAATGTTGTGTTTGTTTCTCCCCTTCTGAATTGCAATCGTTTTTGCTAAAAATCACTTAGACAAAAACACACACTACTCACTTCACATTCTACACTTTCTGATTTTAGACTGAATCTCTGCAAAAAAAAAAAATCGCCCTTTTCAAAATCAAAACCTTGGAACCCTAAAACTCTCATCTGTATCAATGGCAACTTCAAGTTCAAATCAAGGAACCTCCATGCAAATAGCTACTGGTGAAGCATATCAGATTAAGGGAAGAACGATGAAGCTAGAGGAATGGGAACTAACCGTTCAAGTGGAAAATCCAGTGGATTTCATCTCCTTAGCACATCATGGTTGTGAGCTCAGAGATTTCTTTCACTCTCAAGACTTGGATGGTTACTTCAGCATGTTAAATGGTCCTACTTATGAGAATCTGGTCAAGCATTTCGGGGTCAGGGCTGGAATCTATGATAGTCATACTGCTAGGTTGGAAAAGCATGAAAAGGTACTGATAGATCCTACTCTTGAAGGGAAGACAAGAGAACAACTTGGTTTGAAAGCATTCATCTGTACAGAGATTCGCTCAAGCATCATGGGAATCCCTGTTTCTATCTCAGAAGATACTATTGCTAAGGCTTGTAGAAGAATAGCTGAAGGTTCTTTTGAAGAAACTTTGGATAACAAGACATGTCCTTGGATAGAGGTTGTGAACATGACTATGTTTAACAGCACGAAGAAAGGAAAATATTGTGATATGCAGAAGGAACACAAGATGCTTCAGAAGATAATGACTGAGTGTCTTCTACCCAAAGGAGAAGGGGTGAATCAACCTTCATTAGAACACAAAGTGTTCCTGCATTTTTTCAAAACTCAGGAGAAAGCAAATGTGCCTAAATACATCTTTAATCACATGTTGTGGGCACTGAAAGAAATCCAGGACAAGAACAAAAGCTACATTCCTTATGGAAGATTATTGTCAGAAATCTTTCATCAAGGAGGAATCCTGAAGGCAGTCAAGCAGTCCAAGATAATCAATGATCATCAATTGGGCACAATGACTGGCAGATGCATCAATGGTAGCACCTTGAAACATATGAAGATGGTAAAAGATGTTTTCAAGCTGAAGATTGATCTTAAAGAATCATCTGTTATATCCAACTTAATGGATGATTTTCCTCCAATCTGCAGACAAGATCCTCCAGATGTAAGAGCTCATTTTGTCTATGAGCACTGGGAAAGAACTGGAGAAACCATCAAAGAATAAAGCAACTTTAGAAGCTGATGATGATGAAGAAGCTTCTAAACCAAAGAAGAAGAAGGCCAAGAAAGCAAAAGATGCTTCAAAATAACAATTAGTTGGTTCTGGTGTGCCAACTATTCAAGATGAAGTTTAGGACTTAGAACCTGCTAAGATTCTGAACAAAAGGACAAGGAGTGGCAAGACAGTTGGCCCTTCACAATTTCTACCTCCTCAACCATCAATTGTTAAGAAGAAGAGAAAACAAAATGTCAGAAAACTGAAGGTTTCTTCATATATGGAGGAAGAGGATGACCAAGTAGAAGCTGCAACTGATCTGGTCACAAGAGAGGTGAAAAGAAAGAAAGCTGCTGCAGAAGCTGCTTTACAAAGAGCTCATGAAATTGCTGAACAAACCAATATCGCTGTTGAAGTGTTGGTGAAGGGATCATCTGGTGAACAAGCTCAGAAGGTAGTTGAGCTAGCAGAGAATCTGCAACAATTGGCGGTGGCTAGTGATTTATTGAATGCTGCTGAAGTGACTTAGTAGGAGGATGCTACTTGTTCAGAAGCTGCTGCTTCAGAAGCAACAAGAGGTAACTCTGATTCTCACAATATCTCTAATGTAATAGAAGTAGAATCTAGTTCAACCTCAACCTCCTCAGACATAGATAATATTCCCTTGAATAGAGTCTATGCAAACTTACATAAATCCTTATCCCCATCATCATCTACCAAGAACCAGAAAAAGCCTGATGATGATACATTTGTACCTATGTATCCATCTGTTCTTAATAGAATAGCTGATTTGAGCCAAATGAGAATTGATGTTTGTAATAAACTGCCTGCTAATCGTCCTATGCAACCACCTATGATTAAGCCACTCAAAACTATTCCTGCTGATGCAGAAGTTAGATATGAACAAGCAGAGCCTTGGTCTGGTATTCCTGAAACATCATCATCTCAACCTCAACCATCAACCCAAACTTCTGAACCATCTGTATTAGATGAACTGGCTAATCACTATAAAGGTGAATTACCAGGGTTTGAGCCAAATCTAGAAAGAGCCTCTGAAATAGCTTCTGATGAAGTTACTTTAGAAAGCCCCAACAACAAGAACCTAACTCAGAAATGGCCACAAACACCTGCATTGAACTGATTATTCACCCTGAACATCTTCCATACCATCTCAATGCAACTCACTCAAATATTTCTTTTGGCATTGCATTGAGAAATATAGCCAGCAAAAGGTCATCTTTTCATGAACAATATGTCTCTGATAGTAACCCCTCTTTATCAGAAGAACAAATCCTTATTGCTCAACCTATAAGTGTAGCCCTACCATTTGATGAAACTACACTTAACCCTGCTGAACCTGAACACATGATCATAAAACATATTATGGATGAGGTTCCTACTCAAATTGGAACAACTTTAGCCTCATCCTCATCATTTGTTCTAGAACATATCAATGATCCACCATTTGTCCCTAATTAAACCTTTGCTATTGAAAGCAATACTTCAACCATCATTTCTTTTGAACCTTCTTCCTCAAACTCTACTCAACTTACAGATATCACCTTCCCACCTACCCTTTTACTAGATTATATTATATTAAAAGAGGTTTGTGAGAATATCTTTAAGGATCTGAACAAGTTAATTAAGACCAGGAATAACCTTGTTCATGAAGAATACTATGTCAGTAATTGGACTTCCTTGAGAAGCATAGTGGATTACATGATGTGTGAGCTTCAGAAGCTGTCCTTGGAAGCTCATGACAAAGCTCTGCTGGATCTTCAACAATGGTTTCAAGGAGTACCTGTGAACTATGAAGAAGTAGAGCTCAACAGAAATCTAGAGAAGAGCAGATTATACTTATCAGACACACCTATGTATCTGGATGCTTCCAGCATTATCTTATCTAGTGTGAATTCTGAAAACCCATACTACAGGTGGTTGACTAAGCTGAAAATCCAGAACTCAGATGCTCATATTCTTAAGAAGTTGCAAGATGATCCTGTTTTGGAGAAGGAAAACAAGGAGATGAAGAAAGCATTATTTGAGCAAAATTTTTTGGTTGTTGAGCTTCAGAGAAAGGTTCTGGATCAACAGGAGCAAGCAGGAATCAGAGAAGAAAATCTGATAAAGAGTAACAATGAGTTCAAGGAAGAAATGAAGAAGCAATTAATGAAGACAAACAACTTGATTCAAGACTTGATGGAGATGGTGAAGAAACAAGACAAGCCTTAGATTGCACACTTTTTTAGCTTGTTTTTTCTTTCTATTTTGTCTTTAGTTTGTGCTTCTGGATATTTATGTGTGCATGATTTTGCTTCTGACTACATTATTGCTTCTGAACTTGTTTTATGTTTATCTCTTATTTTCTCACTATGTTTTTGTCATCTCTTCTTTTTGTCTTTATTTTATCTTTTTGTTGATGACAAAAGGGGAGTAGATGTATAGTATTTATAGGCTCGTAGCCCCATTAATTTAATTTTCAAAAAAGTTAAATTAATAGGACCTTCTTCTCATCTCTTAGTCTATTAATCTAATGAGAGATTATTCTGAGAGTATTACGCTTTTAATGATGAATTTAATTAACATGGATAGAACTCAGGGGGAGCTTACAAGACTCACCTTTAAAGTACTATTGGACTCAAGGGGAGCTTACAAACCTCATACCCATAAAGTCAACTTGTTAATTAGATTAACAACAATTGAACATTTTTTTTGTTAAAATACTAAGTGTTTGTCATCATCAAAAAGGGGGAGATTGTTGGAACAAAATGTGTTTAACATTACCCTTTGAGTTATGATGATAACAAGGTATTAAAAAATTGTCAATTGGATATGCTAATATTTTTTCAAGTGTGCAGGACCATAGACAAAATTTTCAGTGTCTTAGTTAAAGCATAGGTTCTGAAATAACAAATGAGAGCAATGTAATCAACAAGAAGGAAGCTTGAAGCATCTGAAGAAAAGAGGTTCTGAAGACAAGTGGTCCTGAAGAAGCTGACGTCATCAGAAGCACTCTCCTCAGAAGCTGGTCACCAGAAGCTGACGTCATCAGAAGCATCTGAAGATCATCAGAAGCTGGAAGACTGAAGAACTTCAAATATTGTTCAAATGAAGATGTAATCATGCCTATCATTGCAGAAGACTGGAAGAATAAAGCAATGGCTAATTCAAATGGATTTGAAGGCATTGGATGCTTATTCTTTGGAGAACGTTGAAAAAGGGCAATTGTACGAAGTGTACAACCACTATTTCCACTACTCTGATTTGTGTCTGCAACAGGAAAGAACAATAGCTATGCCTGCACCAGTGTTCCTCCAGACTTGGAATGGATTTGAAATTTCTCATTCATAAGACAATAACCAAATCAGGCATAAGATCATTGGTGATTTGATCAAGCTTCAAACGACTCTTTCTGATGTGCTGGCAATTTCCAACCTATCTTTCACTCCTCTATATAAAGGAGTGAAGACCTGCTGTTTGGATACTCAAGACTCATACAACAATTTACAAGTGCTAAAACTCTGCTGAAATTGTTTCACATCAAATTTCACTTAGAATTTCTTAACAACTTTCATATCTTATAAATTTTAGAGTCTTAAGAGTCTGTATCTGATTTATATTGTGAACACCACTGATTGTATATCAAGTGTTCAACCTCAAACAAATTTCTTTGTAATTCTGTTTGAATAGAAGTCTCTTGCAGTTGTGCTTAAGCAAAGGAAGTCTCTTGATTTAGTGCATGAGCATAGGAAATCTCTTGCAGTTGTGCTTGAGTAGTTTGAAGTCTCTTGCTAGTTTTAGCAGTGAGCATTTGTAATCAGATATTACATTTTAGTGAACTCTCCTTGGAAGTGCAAGGGGAACAGGACTACTTCCGATTTGTGCAAGGTGTGTTTGTCACCGAACTGGGTCAACAAACTCACAGTGTTCTTTACTTTCTTGTCTTTTATTTTCTTGTGTTTTATTTGTTTATTTGCATGAGGTTGGAACATTAACTGGAATAGTCGCATACTGTGTGTATAATGTTGAAACATCATATAAAACATCTTAAAACAAGTACGCTAGAATTTCAATTGGCATCAGAGCTGGCACCCTGTCTGTTTTAGGGTGAGCTCCAAGTTAGTTTCATTCTAGAATTATGGACAAGGAAGGTGGATTTGTAAACAGACCTCCTCTGTTGGATGGATCAAACTATGATTATTCGAAATCACGCATAAGTGCCTTTCTCAAATCCATTGACAGCAAAACCTGGACAGCAATTCTGAAAGGCTGGGAACATCCTGTGGCCCTTGATGCAGATGGAAACAAGACAACTGTCTTGAAACCAGTGCAAGAGTGGACCACTGCTGAAGATGAACTGGCTCTTGGAAATTCCAAAGCATTGAATGCATTGTTCAATGGGGTAGACAAGAACATATTCAGATTGATCAAACAATGTATTGTGGCTAAGGATGCTTGGGAGATTCTCAAAACTACACATGAGGGAACTTCTAAGGTAAAAAGTTCAAGACTCCAACTTCTCACCACCAAGTTTGCGAATCTGAAAATGCAAGAGGATGAGAACATACAAGATTACTATATGAATGTTCTTGATAAAACAAATTCTTTTGACTCACTTGGTGAAAAATTGACTGATGAAAAACTTGTAAGGAAAATCCTCAGATCCCTTCCTAAAAGATTTGACATGAAGGTCATAGCTATAGAAGAAGCACAAGACATCTTTAGCATGAAGGTTGATGAACTCATAGGTTCACTTCAGAATTTTGAGTTGGTGGTTGACAACAGAGCTGAAAAGAAAGGAAAAGGTGTTGCTTTTGTTTCAGATACTGAGAGCAGTGAGTTACAAGAAAATCTTGTGGGTGATGAAGACTTGTCTGAGAACCTTGTCATGCTTGGGAGACAATTCAACAAAATTATGAAGCAAGTAAACAGGAGACCCGGACCAAATGGGCAGAGCATCAGATTCAACACTAATCTACAAACTGGTAATGTGCAGAATGTTAGAGCTGTTGAGAAGAGCAATTAATACAAGGGAGTTCAATGTCATGAATGTGAAGGATATGGTCACATTAGAACAGAATGTGCTACCTTTCTTAAGAAACAAAAGAAAGGCTTAACTGTTTCATGGTCTGATGATGATGAACCTGAAGGAGATGGGGAGAGAGAATTTGTCAAACATGTTGCTGCTATGATTGGTAGAGTTTTTTCTGATGATGATTCATGTGATGAAGATTTGGCTTATGATTAATTAGTTGTTGCTTACAAAAACCTGAGTGACAAAAATACTGACATTTGTAAGCAACTTGAGGAGCAGAAGAGTATCACCTATCAACTAGAGGAGGAAAGAAGTGGCCATCTTGCAAAAGTCTTTGAACTCAATAATGAGGTAATTCTACTGAACTCTCAACTGAATCATGTTATGAAGCAAGTAAAAATGATGACCACTGGAACTGGTGTTCTGGATGAGATTTTGGAAGGTCAAATTAAAGGGAAACCAAATGGGATAGGATTCAGTTTAAAAAGTCTAAACCAGAACCAGCAAAACAAAACTTTTGCTCAGGTCTTAGTAGATTATGGGATGACCAAAAGGAATCAACCTGTCAGGAATATAAAATTTGTAGCTTCCACTGGAACAAAAATCCAACTAGAAGTAAACATATGTTGCAACATACTGTGAAACATCAGAGTTCTAAAGTTAAAGGGGCATCTCACTCTACGATATGTCACTACTGTAAGAAAAAGGGGCGTATAAGACCCTTATGCTATAAGTTGTATGGATTTCCACAGCAACATCTACAAAAGACCTAGAAGCCTGAAGTGATAAATATCAAGAAAGTGTGGAAACCAAAGGTTGACATTGTAGGATCAATAGCTCACATCTCTCTAAGAACTCTTTCTAGGAAAGGATGGTATTTTGACAGTGGATGCTCTAGACATATGACTGGATTTAGAAATCTTCTTGATATTGAGAAGTCTTGCACCAGCAACTACGTCACATTTGGTAATGGGACAAAAGGTAAGATTCTTGGCATTGGAAATTTGATCAATGATGAATCACCAAAACTTGACAATGTTCTGTGGGTAAGGGGTCTAACCTCTAACTTGATTAGTATAAAATAGCTATGTGAACAGGGGATGAATTTGAACTTCGAAACTCAAAATATTTGATAACTAATGAGAAAGGAAAAATTCTTATGAGAGGTGTTAAAACTAAGGAAAATTGCTACTTATGGGTACCACAAAGAAAAAGTCAGACTGATGAACAAACTGGAATGTTGAAAACAATGTTGAAACATCAGGCAACTCCTAAGCAACTTGATCTTTTACACCTTGGTAGTGTGAATAATGGGAAAAGTATCTGTAACGCCCTATTTAATTATTTGATTATTTTTGGTTGAGTTTAGAGTCTTTTATATGACTTATATGATTTATTTTGATTTATGACGTGTTGTTGTGTATTAATATTTTATTAAGTGGATTTATATTATTATTTAGTAGGTTATGTTGGAAAATTAGAATAAATAGACTTGGAGGGGCTGAATTAGAATAATTAAGAATAAGTGGTGTTAAGTAGAAAATATGTTGAGTATATAAAGAAAAACAAGAGACAGACACAAATTAGGTTTAGACAAAAGGCTTTGGGAGAAAAGAAGAGAACCAAGAGGAGAAGAGAACCAAAGAGAAGGGATAACTTGCAGAGTCTTGCAATCACCAATCTAAGGTAAGGGTGGGACTAATATTCTCTAATCTTAGGTTGTATAATTCTGAAATTGAATTTAGCATGTAGTTTTGTTGTTGTTCATGTGAATTTGAGAATTTAGGGTTTAAAACCGGATTTGTGTAACAGAGAGCAGTGTTTGCTCGCCTTTAGCTCGCCACTGCGAGTAACCTAGCTCGCTACTGCGAGTAAGCCGCCCGCGAGGCGAGTTGTTCAGTAGCAGTGCACCTTTTTCATGTTCTTGTGTCGTATTCACATGTTTCTGTTCTAGATTAGTCTTTGGTGTGTACATGAGGGTCTTAGGTAATACTGTTAGTTTCAAAAGACTTTGTTTAACATGAATGATTTGAATTATTAATTGTTATATGAAGGTACACATTGATGAACTATGATATGAAATGTATATGTTGAAGTGATATGATGATTATATGATGTTGTAATTAAATGATGAATATTTATGAGATTATAATGCCGATGTTGTCATTATTGTTGATGTTGTCATTGTCGTTGATGTCGTCAAGTCGTTGATGTTGTACGTTGTTGTTTATTAAGTTGTTGAGTCCATGCATACTCATATAAAGTTGGGGGCTCATGCCCTGTTGAATGTTAATCA
>Ga0228710_1004869_pt1 | contig 21070 bp, 9 predicted proteins | sample MedpolnodulmetaG_FD_177995 | JGI IMG/M metagenome (GOLD analysis project Ga0228710, IMG submission 177995) | Root nodule microbial communities from Medicago polymorpha collected in Santa Monica, California, United States - pink nodules | ecosystem: Host-associated > Plants > Roots > Nodule... | reverse complement strand
TGGTTTCTATATTATTTAGGTATTATTATGATTTGTTCCATGATTTCCCTATTTATTTAGGATCAGAAGTTTCGTATCCTTATAAATATGTGTTGGTGTTTAGTTAGTATCAAGTTAGAATAACCAGACATCAAGCCTACAAGCAATTGCAGAAAAGCTACAAACAATAGCCAAACACAGCCCAAAGCAACGAAGAACCAGAAGTGTGGAGCCACAGAAATTGCCCAGACTAGTACAAAACAAACTTCAGGGAAAGCTTCAATCACTCAGATAACAGCCACCCAATCCAAAGCGCAATGAAAATCCAAACACAGTGTACTGAAAACTAATGAGCAAAACAGAAGCACTAACCCAACTGAGACCTTCGCCAGAAAAACTGAAGTGGTCAGAGCTTCACCGGAAAACCCACCGCACCGGAATCCAAAGGTAGCGCCGACGATTGATGAGAAGGAACTCAGAGCTAAAGACGAGATCGAGCAAGCACCAATTGCTGGGATCTATGAAGAAACCCAGTTCAAAAGGGCAAAACCCCAAATCGCGATATTGAGCAACAAGCAGTAAAACGAAACGAACATAAAATGAATAAAAAGAACAAAATAGTGAAATTAAGAATCAACTTTCCAATTAAGCATCATGATAATCAAACATAACAACACTCACACAAGTATAAATCATTCAATTTTGTTGCCCAGAAAGCTTCAGGATAAGCAATTTTTCAATTAACAATTCACAATTTTGAAACCCTAAGACAAGAAACTAGAGAAGAAATGAGAAATTGGAGAATCAATTGGCTTACCTTAGCTTATCTAACAACAAAAGCGGGAGAGGAAACACAGGGACGAGATAATAGAGATGTTAGTGTGAAGCGAGTGAATCAATTGGCCATACGTTACTCTTGGTGTTGTAGCTGAGAAGCATTTCAACACAGGAGAGGAGAAGAATCCCTTCGCTTGGTGTTGTTGCTGAATGCATTTTCATACTCCCTTTGCTGACAATCTTCAATTGTGGTAAATCTTCCAACATGAAATTGGTCAACTAATGAAGTGACATGAATGTACTCCCTTTGCATACAATCTTCAGTGTTGTATGGTATTATTCGGTATGTATATACCGGATTCTCTAAATAAGGGCAATATAGGAAATTAAGGGGGCACAAAAGATTTTGGGGGGCCGATAAAGCAATCACCATAGACCATGAGGGGTTAAACCGTGCTGTTAAGCCTAATGAGAGATGTCTGCCTTCAACCATTTAGTTATTTAAATGTTGTCCAGTTTAAACGTTTGACATATGGTGAATACCTAATCTGACATCGAGACTGTTGTTAGGGTAGTTCAGTCCCTCATTCTCAAAATCCTGATTCCCTTATGATTTATCAATTCTCATGGAACCTAAAGTTACATACATAGTTTCTTAATCAATTATTTGTTATGTAATAATATATGCTATAAATTGTATTTATGATTCAAAGCCAATTTTAGACAATTCTATCACATAGCTGCAAAAAATAATCTAACAAATTAAAGAATGATATAACATATATTTCTATTTAATATAAAAATGCATATTTCCTCCGTTTCAAACCTGTCATATATAAGAACTAGGAACGTGTTATGGGTTTCTTCTATATATGACATGTTTGAAACGGTAGTTAACTGTTGTTGGAGGTATTTTTCTCAGTATAGAGTGTCTGGGAGCAAACAAAGGGTGCCTAAAGAGCAAGTTTCTCATCAAAATTGATAATTACTATTTGTGGACTATATATCCGAGGACGTTTTACCCTATACCCCTACATATATACAACCACCCCTACTTTTTACTTGAATTGCCTATTTTACCCTTCTATATAATGTTCTCTAAAAGTTGCCAGTTCACCCTCTCCTAAGAGTTATCGAAAAACACATTCTAAATTTTCCAGAATACATCAAATCGTATCTTTTCATGATTGCAAATACAAATCACGCAATAGGCAAGAGTGTTGTACCCAATTCCATAGTTAAAGAGTAAACATATAGAATTAAAGAGATGACTGGACAAGATTCACAAAACAGGCCCTTATAATTTCTCTCGTATTCATGTTTCAATCTGCTTCATCATCAAATTTGTTGAAATTATGTTATTGTTAAATCATTCATGCCATCAAACATCAAACCCATTGTTTCCGGATTATATTTGGGATAAGTCTCGATGTGAAGGTTTGAAATCAAATTTAACAACCCACTATCAAAAAATTGGAAAGCTTGGATTTAAATCTAACAACCCACTAACAAAATACATGAAACATTACCATCGAAGCCAATGAAATTAGTGTGAAGGCTTGGATTTAACAATGGCTTGCATTTCATAAAGCAAACATTTCTAATTTCTTATTCATGGCATGAATAATCGGAATCGGTGTTTTCAGAAACACAAAAATAAAGATCAGAAATGTTGAAATAAGGTTTCTGGAAAATACATATTGTGTGGGGTGAACTCATCTCAAATTCTCAAATGTTGTGGAGGGTGAGAAATAAGTTTGTAAAAAGTTAAATGACAATAAGGGTAGTTTTGGAATTTTTAATAAATTGTAGGGGTGAAGGACATATGTAGGGGTATAAGGTAAAACTTCCTATATCCAATTGGTGTGTATTTACATTTTGTTGGGCTTTTCTCTAAACGTTTATTTCAAACGATCCAAAAATTGTGCTTTTTCTAAATGTGTACCCTTGAAGTCGGGGTGGGGAAAATTCCTCCCATTTGTTAATGGCATATCTTTTTTTTTTTGGCAGTGTATAGTTTTTTTTTGGTAGTGTGTTAACGGCATATCTATGAACACCTCTTTAGTTACCAATGAATTTAGTTTGTCTAGTGAGAATCTCAATGACTTTGTAGCACTTACTTTTTGTAGATACAGGCCTCCCTCCCGGTAGTTTTAATCCTTTTATTTTGAAAAAAGAGCTTATTGCATTTCATAGGTAGTTTTAGCTTTATTCTTTTTCATGACTATATATAGTAATTTTGTTATTTAAGAATCAGAATGTCTTCATATAATTATTAGTACGTATTCATATCATTCCATTCCATTAACACTGTTCACCTTCTCTACCACGGCATAAGAATCTGCCAAACACCAAAATATAGGAGATTCATTCCAATTTAACATCCACCACTAAAGCATTTTATTTGGTATTAGTCGAAACATGGAACCAAACATTATGTTTAGTAGACCAGAGTCACATTTTTCTTAGGTCATAGGCTGAATCAAGCTTTATCTAATATATCATGAAAATATATATAACCATGGAAACGTTTTGATCATATCATTTGAACTATACAAACCAAATATAGAGAATATGGTTCGTACGTCGTCGTTCTAAAGCTTCATCTAGGTGAATTGAATGTGCCCATTTGAATTTATTGACGAGCAACTATACTCGACATTGTTCACCCTTAATTTGGTCCAACTGATTTTCAAGCCAGACATTGTGGAATCAGTACGAACCCTAAACATATCAGGTTTTCTCTAATTTAGTAATATACAACTAGCTTAGTGTTCACATATATTGTATAAATGTTCATTATTATGTGGTGTCGTTTGCAAATGAACTAAACACACCAATTTATAAAAGTTTATGTATATTTCGGATATATAATTTGAAACAATTTGAGAATTATTTTGGGTTATATAATTCGAAATGTGTCAGATTATGGCCAATTACTTTGTTAACAAGGTTGGTTGGTTTCATACATTTTTTTTACCGTTTGACCACATTTTTTTTAGTATTTGACATAGGTTGAAGGATCATTCCTATATACAGCCCCTCATTCTTCACAATTTGTTATTCCAAGTTTCCAACTCATATTCTCTCCTTTTCTTTCATACTTTTGTTTTGGGGCGGTTCTGATGTCAATGTTCCATTGTTGTCCTTTTATATGAAGGGTCAACAAAAACCTTTGTGTCGTCTTGCGGGGTAAGTGTGAACGATCAAAGTGGGTTGTCTAACATCAACATGTATGCCATATATGTTTGTATCTGGGATTGTTCAATTCAGTTCTCACCTTTTTCTACTCCACCATCTTGTGTTTTTAGATTCTCTGGAGGATGCAAGAGAGACATGACAAGCCTTCTCCATCCTTCTCCCTGCATTTTCTTGTGCTATAGACTTAGTTTTAGTTGCCGACATTTTGTACCACATATGTTATATTAATGTAAATCTATCATGAAATCATGTTCAATTAATAAAATATGATGAATTATTAAGTTTTGTTGTCAATTTATATTTTGCTATTTTAAATTATGTCATTTTAATAATTCGAGTTGAATATAAAGAAAACTTGGCAAACACAATTCAAATTTTATAATATAAAAAAAATTGTGTACGATGAGTGGATATTTATAGGGGGAATTTGTGAACAACGGGTGTGTAGAGTGTAACAATCCATCAATGCATGGTCAAAAAATGTGGCGAAGGCTTGTTGATTAGTCAAGTGTTGTTAACCAACCCAAAAAACTCATGTTAATGTGTCAGCCTTGTTGAGCAAGCCACAATCCACATTGTGAACTGATTCAAATTATATAATTCGAAACCATCCCATAAATGTTCGAAGTATATAATTTGAATTGGTCCAAGATTGTGTTAAAACTTGTACTTTGTAGGGTGAGAGATATTTCAGATTTTTTAATACGAACTTGTAAAGTACATGATTTATCTATGATCCACATGGCATCGACAGTTTCTGTGGTCCACGACGCACAAAAACTTCTATAAATTGGTGTGTTTAGTTCATTTACTATAAAAGACAACAAATAACCACAAACACTTATCGTATATATCTAAACAAGCTAGCCACAATTTACTTCAAAGGAGGAAAACCTAATATGTTCAGGGTTTGAGTTGATGTCACGTTGTATGGGTTGACAAACCACCTGGACAAAATCAACCATCGACTCAACCACAAAGACACAAGGAGGCATGGACGATGTTGAATATTGACATCCATCAACCGACTAAGCTGGAAGTGTCCAATTCACTCAGATGAAGCTCAGGAACGACGAAGATATCAAATTTCTCAAAGACTAGATGAAGATTCAAATTTAGTTGATCCATGACCTTTTGTGTGTATTTTACAATGTTGTTTTACACCGTTGTATTATGTTGTTATTGAAATTGTTATATTTAGTGTATGTCGCAGAAATTAGGCTTAATACATCATTTGGTCCCTTAACTTATTTTTGATTTTCAATTTGGTCCCATAAATTTTATGCCGTTTATTATTTTGGTCCTCTCCGTTAGTATTTTGAAAAATCTATTAACTCTTTGCCACATGTCATTTAAGATTGGTGATCAACGGTGAGAGATATCAAAATCAGCTCTCGTTTTCTCAAAATCTCCATGTTGTAACTTGTAATAATGTCTACCTTTTTAGATTCACGTATCAGCATATGCAACTTAGAAAAATGAGCATTTGTATCGTACAAGATAAACCAAAAATATTAATTATGAGTTTAATCAATCATAGAGAAAACAGAATCGTAGAGAAAACAAGATAAACCTATTGACATTGAAATGGATTATATGGATTGATAATATGAAGTTGAAGTTGATTAGGTTTAAGGATTTTATTTAAGAATTTGATTATATGGATTTTGATGAAGTTGAAATGATGATTTTTTAAAAGAAAAAAAATTGGATTTTAAAAAAAAAAGGATTTTTTTTATGAAGGTTATATGAAGATGAAGATGGAAGTTATCATATGTTGTGAGTCTACGGTATGCCATGTGTGTTTTTCAAATCCAACCGTTGATCACCAATCTTAAATGACATGTGGCAAAGAGTTAACAGATTTTGCAAAATACAACGGAGAGGACCAAAATAGTAAACGACATAAGATTTATGGGATCGAATTGAGACACTTTATAGTTAAGGGACCAAATTAAAAACCAAAAATAAGTTAAGGGACCAAATGATGTATTAAGCCCAAAAATTAAATTTGTTTTCAACTCTCCAAACCTCAAGTTTTAATGCAGTTACCGTCTAGGAACATTTTATGGCTATTAACGGTCTTACATCCTTCAACATTTCATTCTTTACTTTTCATTCATTCTAAAATTTTCTTTCTTGGTTATTAGTCTGAAGTGGTTCATGATATTATGGTCACTTTTGATCTCTGAAATTGATTTGTAGTTTTTGTGCGGATCGTTTAGTGGTCAACAAAGACTTTCACATCAACTATAATATAATTTATAGATTTTAGCATGTTTCGGATGTTTTAATCCGAAAAAATTTATAAGAGGAATGATGGGGTCACACCCTCTAACACACTCCTGTAACACACTTCAATAATAAGTTGCCAAGTCATCCAAGTGTTACTTGTTACCGTTTACCATTATAGAGTGCAAACATTTATTTTATTTTTATTAATTTTTTGGATAGTAGCTGTTCATCTTCTTCTGTACTTGACAACCTCTCACACCAAGATTCTCCAACCACCAAGATTATCTCTTGAAGTTCTAGGATTCAACAACCTGTGTGTAAAAACATTACAACAATCCAATTCCAAAACACAAATCCATATAAAACATGTTTCATACAACAATTCTTCACTTTCGTTACAGAGTTGAGAACAAAGAATTGAAATGGGTATGATAGAGAAAAAGTGATTAACCAACACAAAAGAGAACACTATTGTCATGAATTGATGATCTGCTTTAGTATACACTATAAACCTCATTTAGAAAAATGGAAAAAGAAAAATTGAACCCAAATCAAAAACCAGAAGTGTGGAACTCATATCTCCATATCAGTCATATAATTTTGGGAGAGAGATAATGGTTGCTATTAGTGCCGTGAGAGATGAATCGAATTGAGCAAGCCATGGAGAATACAACAACTTGTGATTTTTTCTTTAAGAATTGTTGTAGATAATTTCTTAGAAAAAAAAATAAAAAAATTTCTCAACATGAGTAAACAAACAAACAGGGACAACCGGTTACCAGGTAATAGGAGGGTGACTTTGGCAACTTATTATTGAAGTGTGTTAGAGGGTGTGACACTAGCGTGCGCAGCATTGGCAACCCCCTTAAAATCCACTTGGTGTTTGGTTTCTCCTAAACTAATCCAATACAAAGTTGTTAAACTCAATTAATAATTTTTACATTAAAACACTTTAAGGAAAGACTTTGAGTCGCCAATAGTTTTTCACATTAACTTAACACTTTAAGGAAAACAAAATTTTCTAAATACTCCTCTATAAAATTATAATTTAAAACCTATGATTTTCAAGACACAAAATATAAACCTCATGACTTATACGTTTTCTTGAAAAAATTTATAGCACCCGTCCGTGGAATATATTCAAGTATTAGGCTTTGTTGAAGAAAGTCTAAGCTTGCATCGGTTAGTACTTAGTGTAGGCTTTGTTCAACCATGATATATTAACATTTTTTTTATATTCATTTAATATCTTATTTTATTTGTAATATGAAAATTGGTTTAGTCGGTAATGAGTTGACTCAACTGCAACAACGAGGTTATGAGTTCAAATCTCATTGTGGATGTGATGACCTCTTTGGTGTATATGTATGCGTTCTTTAAGCTTTATGCTATGTGATCAATGCATTTTTAGTGTCGATGTGATGACCTCTTTGGTGTATATGTAAGCGTTCTTTGAGCTTTCTGGTATGTGACCATTGCATTTTTGCACATATTTTATAGCATTGCATTTTGATATTTTGAGAGCTTTTTATGCTCAACATTATAATTTTAGCATTTTTTTTTATTTTGAGTCTAATTTGAGCGTTAATATAATTTTGGATTAATTTCCGTTTTTAATGTGTTTTGATCGTTGTTCACCATACAGGCCATAACTTTGGTTGCGGTTATCCAAACGAGGCATACAAATAAGCGTTGAAAATCTAAGGAAAAGAGCTACAACTTTCATGTTGAGAATGAATCCCTGTTTGGACGTCCTCCGGATCAAAAATGTCATTCTCTGAAGCATTTGTGTGACCACGAATTTGGGTTAATTGTTTTTACCTTAAATGGGTTGATTAGCCGACTTTTGGCCCAACTATTGGTGTAGCTCATTTTACAAATTTAGGTTAATGTCTATACATATAAATAAAGCTAAAAACAACCAAAAACTTTCTTATTATTCTATCAGCGGGTTTATTAAACTTTTGTGCAAACTTATTGTGATGGAAGCCTACACCCTAAATTGATCCATTGGTGTAAGGGTGCTTCGTTTATGAATTCTTGAGGTTTGGATTTAATACTAATTTTGTTTACATGTCAATTGCTTCCTGTATCAATTTCATGTCTCTTTAATTAGATTTGATGCTTACTCAATTTCGATTCTAATGATACAAATTCGATTATGTTGATGCTTACTCAATTTGTTTCGGTTTTGCACCATTGAGATTATTCGAGTTGCTTTATCGCTTGTTTAAATCAGTTTGAATAGAAATTGATATAGGTTATGGCGCTTAGCATATAAGATTGATTGAATTATGTTATGATATTAATTGTGTTCTTTGTGACGCTTGTTCACTGTCATGGCTAGTTGAACACATTATAATGCTTAATTGAATGAAATTTGTATAAAAATAATTATCGCTTGTTTAATTAGTTTTATAATTAATTAGGCCTTAGACATGTGAATGAATGTTTATTAAGAACCCATGATGATGTTTACCGGTGTTTTAGGTAAACAATAAGACTAGTTTTAATTAATTACTTGCAGGATTAAAATAGAAATCCTAGGATATGTTGTGCAATCTTTTTCCAGAAAATGTTTGAATGTTCATCATATTCATAATTTTCTTTATGAACAAGATGAATAAAACTGCTTTTTGTATGAAGATAACTGTCTTTCGATAGAACTCGGCGAAGAAATGCAAGTAAAACTTAAAAATGCAGAAAGTAAAGAAACTTAAAGAAAAGTAAATTGTATTGCTTTGAAATAAAGATGGTTCACAAGATCATTACATACATTCTGACACTCGTTTCCCTTTGGGTACTTTGAGTTTAAGGAAATTATACTAAATGATTTGTGATTTGTTTTTCCTATGATAAAGCTGTTATATATACATAGAGAAAATAACTGCAAAACTAAACTATTAATAACTAAATCTCTTCGACAAGAACTACATGCTTTCCACGTGTCTGGACATTTAACTTGTTTCTCCGCAAACCAACTGTCTGTCGATTTACATCTTTTTGTCGAAAGTTCTCAATTTCCGTCGAACTCAACAGCTTCAAGTATGGACTTAGAGGATTTTGCAGCTTGGAACCTTCTTTCACATGTCGAATATGAACAAGATAAAATATAGGCTAATAGATAGAAAGAATAAACGTAGTATGCTTAAAACCAGTGGATTGATTGCTTTTTATTAACCGAATCTCTCTTAATTTGCAAATTGTTCCGTGAAGCAAATAAAAACCCCAATTTATATTTTTGAATTCGTAGATTCTGTTCTTGTTATTGGTAATTGTTAAATCAGAAATCTTCTGAGAGATGACTAATGTTAACTTCCTTGTTCTTGTTATTTTTTATCGCGCACGACATTGATCGGTCTGCCATAATCCAGGATATCTCTGTAGTCCAACTCACATAAACTTCTTATAACAAAAAAAATAGTTTTTCTTTATCTATATTTCTTTCTTCATATCACAACACTCTATATCACAACACAAAAATAGGGTATACACGGAAATTTCTTTTTTCTTTTTTAATAACATGGGACTCCATCTCCATTCTATATAGTACATACTTTATTATACAATATAGACATAATTTGTTTTTTTTTAGAGAATTTCTACGATTCAGCTGTGAAAAACATTGAAACGTTCTTCTTTTTTTTTTTTGACAAAATAGTGGAAAATTACCTTTTCCATTTATATTTTTTAAAGGATAAATTAAAGTAACACTAACTATCTACTTTGTAGTTCTTGAAAACACTCTAAACAATTTTTTAATATAGCATTAAACATGGTTGATCATTCAACCGTCCATTAACCCAAAGACAACAAGTTCAAACAAGCAAACTGGAAATAAAGCACAAAATACAGTAATCGATCAAGGAATGGATTACCTACAAGATTTGGGAAAATGATGGTGAAAACAGAGAGAATTCTTGAGAAGCTTTCTTTCAAAAGTTTGAAATGAATTAGCCAAAAGATCAAATCTCAGAGCGCAATGGCAACAAAAACAGAGAATGGTGAGAAGATGAAGAGAACCGAGAGTAGGTTTCAGAAAATAGTAAAATAAAATAACCTTAATATCATAAATCATATTGGAAAACCTAAACGAAAAAACCATGTTGTTTTGATGATCCGCAACCTCTGATTTGACCAATGCAACGAAAAAACTCCCCTCTCAAACATTAATGGGTTGTGACTATTGAAATCAGGAAAAATCCAACATGTGTCCATTGGTTCAGTGAAAACTCATGCTCAGAAAACAATCATCACCAACGTTACATAGACTAGAGTCGTCAATGTCATCATGGAACATAGTACAAACGAAGGCTACAAAGCCTCTCCAACTTCGCAAGGCTTGTGAAGTATGTCTCTATAAATGCGACGCACGTCCACAAGTCCATACAAAATGAAGTCAGAACTTGCACGACAAACCAGTTACATTCAACAATAAATCCAGATTGATAAGCATGGACCACTTACATATTGGGTTGACTACTAATAGGTCCACTATAAGAGGTGTCCGTTTGCACAAACAATATGTTGTATATTTGGGGTTATTTCAAAAGTTATTATTATAATTAATATTATTATGATTATGATTATGATTAGCTATCAAAGGAAAAATAAAACGTGGTTTTAGTGTGAATTTTTATTCCTACTTTATCTCAAGGCAAGTTACACATTGACTACCATTTTTCAAATTTAAAATTAAATTTGTTTACCTATTTACTTGCTAATGAAATATTACTAAGAGTCTTGCCACCATTTTAGCAACGGTTTAGACAATCTCCACTTTCCTAGTTAATAGCATCCACTTACATTTGAGTGGAACAAAAAATAAACGTGCTTCTATAAGTACAAAATCTTCATTACGTGGAAAAGATTACCGCCGAGAATACTGATTTTTACTTCTTTTCAGTCTTATAAAAATAAGTGTGTGATTCATCTGAATTTTTTATTTCTCGTGTCTTGATAGCCTCGGTACGATTACCGCCGAGAATAACCTGTTGTATTCTGGAGGAGTTGCGCATTCTGGAGGTTTTGCAGGTTGTGATCCTTCAGTCATCCGCTTTCAACAATCTAAGGAATTATGACCGGAGAGGATTCTAACAATGACAATAACAAGAATGTTGCAGACTCTACCCTTGTTGTTGCTACCAATCCTTCGGCAGTGGTCACCTATGCAAGACAGTTCCCAGACGTTTCCAGAATTGAAGTGCTTGATGGATAGAATTTTCGTCGTTGGAATGAGCGTGTCTTCACTTTGTTAGACGTCCACGGTGTCTCTTCCGCTCTTACTAATGTCAAACCAGATGAAGCCAAATTGGATGCCAAACAAATCAAAAAATGGAACAATGCTAACAAGGTTTGTCGCCATACAATTCTTTCTACAATATCTGATGTACTTTTCGATGTTTACTGTTCCTACAGGGTTGCCAAAGAAATTTGGGACAACATGAATGTCAAGTACACTGTTGATGATGCTACCAAACAGAAGTTTGTTGTTGGAAACTATCTGCGGTGACAAATGAAAGAGGACAAGGAAATCAAAGTGCAGATCAATGAGTATCACCAACTCCTTGAAGAATTGGAGGCAGAGAACATCATACTTCCAGACGTGTTTGCCGTTGGTGCTCTGGTTGAAAAGTTTCCCAATTCATGGAATGATTACAAGCAACAGCTGAAACATAAAGGAATGCGGAGCTACATGAGCCAAAGCTTTGGAATCGAGAGCAAATCTGATCCAAAACAATGCGCGTAAACAACAGAGGTATGAAAACAAATATGATCATGCTTGATAGAATTTTAGCAAGTGTACTAAAACCATTGAAATAATAAAATTTATAAGTTTGTATCCACAGAGACTGTGTTAATCTCAATTTAGCAATAATGTTACTATCTAGGATGTGTAAATTATTTTAGTGCCAGAGACAGTAGATTTGATTGCATAAAATTAAATAAACAGAAAATAAAGATAGTTTTGGAAAATATATGGAGAGATGAGATCAGGTCTTTCGAATCCTCTGTTTCTCCTAATTGGTAGATTGCACCTATTTCTTACAAATGATTATCTAGTTTCACGATGGTTAACAAAATAGTCATAATCAATCCCTTGACTATGACCGTCTTCTCATATTACAACCCCTAAAGGTTTTAAGAACGTTAACTTAATATCACAAATAAACGATTATCCATTCCGAGACTAACCATGTTTATTTAAAATATAATTCAATTAGGTCTAAGTTGAAAGCTATGGTCAGTAGTCATTCATTCTCACGAAATCATATTTATATTTGATCAAGATATAAAAAAGCAGTAAGAACATCTAAATTTAATAAAAACTAGATTATCATTCACAATAGATACACAGAATCATCTCATGCTTAATCAAAGGAAATTAGCTAGACATATACAAATAAAGAGTATGAAAATAAAATTAACCATGACCATGTTGTTCCTGAATTCTTTAAGAGTTGTTCATGAGCTTTCTTTTCCAAAATCTCCTTCTCGTAATTCGTGCCTGCTCCTTTTCTTCTTCTCCCCGAAACGTGATCTAAAGATCTCTCGGTGTGATGGCTATTCTCCTGTGCCAAAACGTGAGTTCTTCATGTAGTGTGCACTGCCTTTTATTCTTGGATTTCTGCTCTTCCCCAGCAAGTTTCGCTCCCACCCAACCAAACTGACCAAAATACCCTTGCACTAGTTAACTAATGCAAGTGTAAAATTATGCGTTAGTTAACTAACACGGCGTGACTTAAGTCACGCAAGTGAAATACCCAACATTGGTTAACTCACACTAGTTTTAAAACACCCTTACCTTCTGCTATATGCTTCAACTGCCTCAATCTAGTGATTTGTAAGCTTCGTAAATGATCTATCTGTATGGTATATTAAGCCACCTGAGCAATTATTGCTTTCTAAAAGAACATGCTCAGTATGATTTGATATTTTCTTTTGTACATATCTCCGAAATAACTCAAACTTATCATGCTCAATATGATTTGATATTTTCTTTTTTACGTGTCTCCGAAATAACTCAAACTTATCTAATGGATGCTTGGACAGAGGACAGAGTTATATGAATATTCAAAGCTGCTTGGAAACTCTCAGTTTGTTTTGCATTCATTTCAACCATATAAGCGTATATATGCATATATGCTAGCTGAAGTGGGAAAGGTTTCGGACTGCTGACATGAAATGAATTGAGTGAAATGTATAGACCTAAGTTATGCCCACTACTGTTATAGAATTCTCTGAGTTTAGTTTATGATGATACATAGACTGCTGCAACTTGGATGAAATTTTTGTTTCTTTTTACGTGGGGGAATATCATAGAATATGCCTATAACTTTTAATTTGACGTTACATGTTTACATACATGTATTCTTTTAATTGATAAACTTATCTTAATATTTGCTAAAAAAAAAAAACTTATCTTAATATGTTACATCATATTCTTTTGAAAGAAATTAAGATGTCACTACTTAATATGAAAGAATCATTGTATTAAAATAATACAATGATGACAATTGAATATGAACCAAGAAAATAAAATGATTTATTTTTTTATGAATATGTCTTGCTTAGTTGTTTTCAAAAAAATAAATAAAAATGTCTTGCTTAGTTTTTATCTAAGCAAACTTGTGTGCAAACCAAGTCTATGATATAAACTTGACGAAATACGAGATTAATTGATCAAGAGACGTCTTAATCAATATTTGTGAATTTAACAAATTCGTTGACAAAAACCCCGGGAAGAAAAAAAGGAAATAAGACTATGTCACTCAAAAACGACATTTGATGGTTAAGTTTTAAATGCTTTTAATGATTACCATAAGCCTTTAGGGTGGGGTATGGTTGTAGCATACACTAGATGGAATCACCTATATGAGTGTCAAGTGGGGCCGCTTGCATGAGACTGTGGCGGGTCTCTAGAATACTCATGAAAACCAGACACACGCACGGCCTAAATGTGCAACACGGCGACTACACGAGAATTATGGGGGTGTAATGTGATTGTGAGGTCTCTCGCATACATCAAGTGTATTGGGTTCCATAGCTTGCTAAACCAATTTGATATGTTAAATCTTATTAGTCTAGGATGAGTTTCATAGCTTGCTACACCGTTCCGATGCATTCCAGAGTTACAAACCATTCTTCTAAATACTGTTTTAATTTTTACTTCTTTTCAGTCTTATAAAAATAAGTGTCTGAGTCATCTGAGTTTTTGATTTCTCGTGTCTTAATTGTCTCGGTACGATTACCGTCGAGAATAACCTGTTGTATTCTGGAGGAGTTGCACATTCTGCGGATAATTCCTTAGTCCAGTGACATAGTCACGCTTTAGGTTTTACGTTTTATTTTAGGCTTAATTGCAGTTTTAGCCCCCTAACTTTCTCAAAGTTGCGATTTTGGCCCCCTAAGAAAAAAAATACAGAACATCCCCCTAAGTTTTGCATCTGTGGCAGTTTTGGCCCCCAAGGCTGATATTGACTTAGTCTACGTTGACGTGGCACCTTAAGTGAGGTGCCACATGTTATTTATTTATTTATTTTTTTGCCTTGGGGGGCCAAAACTGCTACAGTTGCAAAACTTAGGGGGCTGTTTTGTAGTTTTTTTTCTTTTTAGGGGGCCAAAATCGCAACTTTGGAAAAGTTAGGGGGCTAAAACTGCAATTAAGCCTTTATTTTATTGTTTTGCAGGTTGTGATCCTTCGGTCATCCGCTTTCAACACAATAGACTTACACAGACCGTATACAAGTTACTATTTCATGACTTTGTCGACTAACGACTTAGAGAGAAACTGTTTTGATCCAAACCAATACTCACTCCCTCGATGAATCGTGTCACCTTAAGACACTGACACACTCGTGGATCAATGCCATATGAGCTAAAATGAGATGTTCATACCAGATCCAAGGGCATCTTTTCCTAATCTACTCCAAGTGTCCTTGATGAACATTTGTCTGGACAAGGGTAAAAGACTCATAAACCCTAAACCTCACTATAAAGGCTAACTTATGACCTACACTTTTTATCCTAAATATATTTCTTATTGAAGGCATTCTTATCTTATTGTCAGAGTGTTTGTAGACGACCGCACCCTCGTTCAAAGAAGAAGGAAGTTACTGGTAGAAGTCTGACGGCTCAGACCTCATAAATCATAGATCCCATATCACGGCGGATCACCAATTAAATTGAGATCGAGAAAGTAATGATAACCTTGCAAACTTTTTTACATGAGCTTTGATTTGTCAACACAATTTTAAAAAGAGGACCAAATTTCACATTCTTGTACTTAATTATAAAATCATATTGGAACGGGCATCCGCTTCTAAACAAATGAACTACCTTTAATAATTGATGGATAGAAACTTAAAAGTTCATGTTGTTTATATGTTTAATATGAATAAGGACCTTTAACTATGATAATTTATAGAGGGAATTCTCCGTGTTTAGCACACCAGCATGACTGAAAACATCTTAAATTGTTTTATTTATTATATGTTACTGAATTTTGTATTTACTCTGCTGAGGTGATGTTTACAGGTGGCATTGTACGTCGGAAGCCTAAGGAGTATTCAGATTACTTACTAGGCCTTCAATGCCTTTAAATCGAAGCCAGATCACGTAAAATGTCTAGAATATAATTTATTTTGTTTTATGCTTATTCCAAGTTGTAAATGTGTTTATCATTCAAAGTTATTAAAGTGAAATTTTAAAGAAAGTTTCTTTTCATAAACTAAGGTGTAACGGTGCGGTTTGGATCGGTTTTTAGTCAAAAAAATGTTCGAACCGATGAAATCTTCATCGCTTCGGTTTTCACTCATTTTCAAAAAAGGAGCCGAACCAAATTGGTTTGGCTCGGTTTGAATCGGTTCGGGTGATCAGTTTACTTGAAAATACAATTAAAAAAAAAAATCATATTCTCACCAATTTGTATTTCACGTATAAAGCATACGTCATACTAAAATATTTCTTTGAACTTTGTATATCATATTTTGTTTTTTCATATTCTCTTGTTTTCTAACAACTTTTTATAACTAACCTTATTCAATATTTTAAAGGCATAGAAAACGATATATTTTCAAAAGTTTGAAGGCATAAACATGATAAAACTAATCAAACACACACACACACACACATATATATATATGGCCGATCTCAACGGTGATGAGGAACGATGAATTGGGTCATAGGTGTGGTTGACAGCTGAAGTTTCTTTTTTAGTAGAAATTAAATAGAGTCCGACTCCGAGTGATGAGATGAGATGATGATGATAGAATACACCCTTATTCATAAATATCTAAATTATAAATTTCCAATGTCTCAGTCATTCACTTTACATAATTTTGCAAAAATTTAATTGAGGCGTTACATATCTTTTTTTTATATAAAAAATGGAAAAATAACTTTTATGAAAAAATTATATATAATTTAAGGCTAGATGTTGAAGGTTGGATAGTTTAAACTGAGAGTTGTGGGTATTGATGAAGTCAAATGTCTTGAGTTCGATCAAACCAGGAAGAAGATAAGACTTATGAGTACTAACAACTGGTTACTAATATTTTGTTTATAAAAAATATTTTATAGAGGGATAAAATGGACGTGTTTGGGGGCTTTGCCTTTTAGATCATGAAAAAAAAAATATTGAAATGGCCCGAGGTTTTGAAGTATGAATGTATGATATAATTACATTTAACAAACACCTGTTGTGTTTCGTAAGCATAACTTAGTTGGTAGGACAATGCATTGTTATATGTAAGAGCCGGAGTTCGAATCCCGGACACCCCACTTATTCACATTATAAGGTGAATTCTAGCCACGAGGCTACCTGACCAAAAAAAGAAAAGAAACACTTGTTGTTGGGTAGTTCAACTATTTTAAAATATAAAAAAAAATATTTAGAGATCCTGAATAACATATTAATCTAACAAAATAACTACTAACATTTATCGTTTTTTTTTTAAGAATCAAAGATGGAATATATATTCACATGAATAAAGACGCCTCTCTAACACAAGACGTACTAAAGAGGATGTTCAAGAAACACAGATTCAATCAAAGCAAATACAAAGACAGACGGTCAGTCAATACCCAAATAAGCTAACGGGTTCGACCATACTAACATTTATCATTAAAAGAAAACACGTGAGTTTTTGCCATTTTAAAATATTAACCGATGGAATTTCAATTTATTGCTTCAGTGGCGTAAAGCTTGATCATGATGTTTAAGTTATCTGGCAATCCAATAATGGGGGACCATTGTTCACTTACGTCCCGTTTGGTTTGAGCTTATTTTGAGCTTATGAAAAATAGCTTATGTAAATAAATAAGCTTTTATTTTAATTTATAAGTTCTCACTAGCGAAAATCGTATCTTTATAAACTGTTTTTTCATAAACAACCTTAAAAACTTATAAATAATACATAAAAACTTATTTATTTGCATAAGCTGTTTTATATAAGCTCTAAAATAAGCTAATTCAAACGGCCCTTAGTCTAGTGTAGAAATTCTCGTATATTTTTGGAATAATATTAAGTGAATTAAAACGTTTTTAAAAAATCATTATTACTACCAAAAAAATATGTTATTTGCTACCTTAATTTTTCTAAAAAAATATATGTGTTACTAGTTAGAAGAATGGTTGGTGTAGATATTGATAATTTTTAATGATTATAGATGATGATGTTGATAAATTCAAATTTATGAACAGCTCTGAAATTATAGGTCTGCCGGAATTAAATTTAGAGTGATAATATAACAGTGTTGTTAAAATTTTAGAGGTATTGCTCCGTAAGTACAACTCTTAATGATATGTAGGGTCTGAAATCGAATATGAGATTTTTAACTTCTAAACATTCAACGGTCGCTAGATTCTCTTTAGAATAAACAAAATTAGATGCATTTAGTTGGTTAAAAAACGTGTAAGAAAAAAGGGTAAAAATCAGTATGTTGAAAGGTTTTTTTTTTCTTCTTTTTTTCTTTATTTCTAAAATCCAAATCTTTTATTTTAATTTGAAAATATTAGAATACAACTATAAAGCCGGTTTCACCTTTCTTTCTTTTGTATGTTGATAAGTTTTTCTCATTATAACTTGTGCTCTGCTATATTGTTTTGTTACCTTACTTAAAACTTGAATTTGAGACTTATCTTTGTGTCTCTTTCCCCTTTTATTTATACATTCATCTTTGCCATTAAAATAAATATATGCGATAAAGAGTTCAACCTTCCATAGACTTGACATCTTTCGCCAAAATGATGTAAAAGGAGTAACCCATCAAATCGGTTAATGTCTTCGCCAACCATTCTCAAATTAGTCTCCGACTTTATTAATATTTCAAACCAGTCTTTGTCAAAAGTTTTTTCAATTAGGTATCTTGTCATTTGCCAAAAACATAAACAAAGAAACCTAATTTAGAAAACTTTTGAAAGGGACATATTTAATTTGAAATATTAATAAAATCAGATACTAATTAGATAATCGTTTATTGAGATAAGAACCAATTTGATAGTATATTTTGATGTAAAAGTTATTTTGCTCCGCACCGTCAGTAAATGTCCTTCTTGCCCCTAAGTTAGTAACATATCGCTCACAAGTCACGAGACACAGTATTCGGTGAGTTATTCTTGCATGAACTCTCACCCAACACATCATTCTTACACACAACCAATAAAAATATGACACATGTTAGTAACTTTAAAAAAAGTGTGATTTTAATTAAGGAAATAAAAACATAAATGGTAGTGGGTGGTTCTTGTCGGTTAAAGAAAATGGAAAAAGGAGAGAGAAATATTAAAAATAATGAGAAAAAATTCTGATATTAATTCTTTTTACTATTTTAATGAGGTGTTCACCTAAGAATTTCTCGTACTCGGTTTGGTTCAACTCATTTGGTATCCATTTCCCCAAACCGACCCGGTCTAACCACCCGGTCCAATCTAACTTCTCTAATTCGGTCCATTTCATTGTTCATTCTCTCAATGAAACTGATACATTGCGTGTATCAGTGAGATCTCTCTCCGACAATGGCTTCAACTTACCGCGATCGCACGTCGGAGTTCCGATCACTGACGGAGACTCTCAAGAAAATCGGCGGCGGTGGAGGCGGAGCCACTGCACCGCCGAATCAACAACCATCTACCTCTCAAAGTTCCTATTCAAGATCCGAATTCAACCGAAAAGCATCACAAATCGGATTAGGAATCCATGAAACCTCTCAGAAAATCGCCAGGCTCGCCAAGTGTAAGCAATTTCATCATTATCATCTACACAAACACCGAACACGACACTGACACTCTCGATAGAACTAATAATTTGAGAAACTAAACTAATTGAATGTAACCACTTCAAAGATCATATTCATTTTTTAATCATATTAATTGATTTTTTTATTTTTGGATTATTTGTTATTGGTTATTGTAGTGGCGAAGAAATCATCGATGTTTAATGATCCGATAATGGAAATTCAAGAGCTGACTGCATTGATTAAGACTGATATAACGACGTTGAATTCGGCAGTTTTGGATTTACAAAACATTCAAAAGATTGATTTGGCTGATGAGAATTACTCGGAGGATAGAGTTGTGCATTCCAATGCTGTTTGTGATGACTTGAAGAACAGGCTCATGGGTGCCACAAAGCATCTTCAAGATGTTTTGACTACTAGGACAGAGGTAAATATGTTAATCACAAACTCTGTAGCACCGATATTTCTGATAGAAGGTGTGTCAACAGTGACACTGTCAACATTGACACAGGTGATTGTTGTAGAAGTGTCCGGTATATGTGTTTGTTGTGTCCAAATGTCTGTGTTAGTGATTCATAGATCACACTAAAGTAATATAGGATATGTATAATTGTATATGTCAAATGATTATAATCATATGACGATTAAGATTGAGTGTAAAAAATCTTTATTTGTATGTTTCCCGATCAATCAATTGTTTATGCGTATCACATGTCACACAATTTATATATGTCAAACAGTATTGTCAAATAGCGGATATAGTGACCCTATAACATAGGCAAGTTTTAACAAATTGATATTGTTCTCTGATAGACGGTTTAGTGCAAATTGTTGTCAAATAGTGGCTATATCAGCGCTAATAGGAACCCGATTTAAGAGAGAAAAGAAAATTAGTATGGAGTATTATTGATTGAAAAGGGAAATATTACAGAAGAATTGATCACACACCTCACCCCTCCCTCTGCCATGTGTGTTTTCCTCTCTAACCAACTTGCCAACTCACCTCTCACTATCCATTGGAATATTCTCTTTATGGGTCCTATCAAGCTCTATAGCACTATAGCATAGCAGAATTTGAACAAATCGCTATTTTCTACGATCCTGGGTTGACTATACTGATGTCAAATGATTTTAATCATCTGTCGATTAAAAAATATTTACATTGACCGTGTATATGAATTAAATCTATATTTGTATGTTTATCAATGAATCAATTGTTTATGCATATCACATGTCACCCAATTTATTTATGTCAAATGATTTTATATATGTCAAACAGTGTTGTCAAATAGCTGATATAGTGGCGCTATAGCATAAGGGGGTTTTAACAAATTGCTATTGTTCTCCGATCTGCGGTTTAGTACAAAGTGTTGTTAAATAGTGGCTATAGGAGTTATAGCACTATAGCATAGCAGAATTTGAACAAACGACTATTTTCTGCAATCCTTGATTGACTATACGGATGTCAACAACAACAACAACAACCAAGCCTTATCCCACTAAGTGGGGTCAGCTACATGGATCAAATGACGCCATAGTGTTCTATCATAAACCAAATTTGGATCCAACTCATTGACCTCTAAATCCTTTCTAATGGTTTCTCTAATAGTTTTCCTAGGTCTTCCTCTACCTCTTTTAA